>Ga0070698_100000763_pt1 | contig 34839 bp, 29 predicted proteins | sample KBSK1502metaG_FD_65477 | JGI IMG/M metagenome (GOLD analysis project Ga0070698, IMG submission 65477) | Corn, switchgrass and miscanthus rhizosphere microbial communities from Kellogg Biological Station, Michigan, USA - KBS K1-50-2 metaG | ecosystem: Host-associated > Plants > Roots >... | reverse complement strand
GTGGCTCGGAAGCCATCGGCGGCCGAGCGCGCCCGCGTCTTCGGCGATGCCGGTGTCAACCGGGTGCCAGATCAGGCTGTCCAGCAGGATCCGGGTAGCCGCCTCCTCGGCTGGCCGCATGCCGGCCAGGATCTCCAGCCGGACCATCTCACTGGAGTGCAAGGGCCCGGAAGCGCGGTGGCGTTCGAGCGCGTGCAAGGCGCGTTCGTCGCCCCGGAGATGGTCGATGAGCACCGAGGTGTCGACCAGCACGCTCACTCCGCACGCAGCCTGCGCCCGGTGCGGATGCGCTCGACGTAGGCGGCGCCGGTCTCCTCGGCAGCCTGCCAGGCCCCGAATGTGGCCCGTAGGCTGCTCACGTCCTGCTCAGCAGTGCGCTGATGCCCGTACGTGCTGTCGATGGCGTTCCGGATGAGGTCAGACATCGACCGTCCGGTTTCCGAGGCGAGTGTGGTAAGCCGGCGGTGCTGCTCCTGGGTGAGGGATACCTGGGTGCGCAACATGATGTAATCTTACATCAACAACCACCGCAATGATCGCCGCGCATCGCCGCGAGTCGCAGACTATGACCGTCACCCGTGGCTGACGCCTTGACAGATTTGTTCGGAAAGTACACGAACAAACTGACTGAAGGATCGGCGGGTGGCGAAGCCGCCGCGGCCTGTGCCGTGGGACAAGAGATGCCAGCCATGAGAGTCGCGCTGGACACCGGTGCGGTCGCGCTGGACAACCTGAGCGGGGTGGCTGTGTCCGGGCTGTCGGTCGAGTCGGAGGTGCTCAGCTTGGGCGGTGCCCTGCTGGACGACCGGGCGGCGCGCGGTCTTGGGCTGGCGCCGCCGCACGTGCGCACCGAGGTGCTGACACCCGCGGTGCCGTCGGGCAGCCTGGTACGGGTCTACTTCGTCGAGCTGTTGCTGCGGCGCGGCGGCTCGGTGATCGACCGCAGCGTGTACTGGCTGTCCACCCAGCCGGACGTGGTCAACTGGAGAAAGATGCTGGGCCAGCCGCAGAGCGTGATCACCCAGTACGCGAACCTGCGTTCGCTTCGGTCGCTGCCTCGGTCGTCGGTCTCGGCTACGGCTTCGACGGTGCGGCGGACCGGGCCGGACGGAGCGGACCTGGCTACCGCGGTCATGATCACCAACACCTCGTCGTCCACGGTCGCGTTCCTGCTCCGTGCTGATGTGCGGCGCGGCACGGCTGGCGGGCGGGAGCTGCCGGGCGACCAACGAGCTGCAGTCCTCGCTGTGGCGGGACAACGACGTCACGCTGTTCCCCGGCGAGTCGCAGACCCTGACCGTCACCTACAACTCTGCCGGCCTGCGGGCGCGACGCCGGTGACCAGCCTGTCCGGCTGGAACGTCCCAAAGATCGACATCGCGGCTCCCGTGCCGTAGGCCGGGGCCGTTCGAGCTGCACCTCCCGACCGCGATCATCAGCGGCCGTGCCGACGTGATCCTGGACAAGGAGGACGGACAGATCCAGTCCCTCGCCATCGTCGACTACAAGACATCTACGGATCCCGATGGCGAGGCGGATTACGGACTTCAGCTCGCCATCTATACCGACGGTGGTCGCCGAGAAGGTCTCGATGTCCGTGCCGCTTACGTCCACGATCTGAAAGCGGCCGACCGTCAGCCGGTCGATGTCTCAGGCAATGCGGTTCTGGCAACGGAGCAGACGGTGGAGTGCAGTGTCCATGATCTCCGGAACCGGAACTTCCGCTCCAGACCAGGCCGTCCCTGTCGCCGCTGCGACGCGAGAAGCCTGTGCCGATGGGCCTCCGCGGAGACCACTCCATGATCTACGATCACCGGCTCAGGCACCCCCTGTCCACCGGTTGGTCCAGACCGCTACAGTCCAGTGCGGCACCTGCAAACGAAGAACTGGATCAGGGACCCACGTTGTCGGAGATGATGAGGTGAAGCGACGGAGCGGCCGCGTGTATCGTGGCCGTCGCGGACGGCTCGATGACGAGTGAATGCACGCATACAGCTCCGGACAGACGGGCTCCCGGGAGGCGGGTCAAGGTTCGCGACGAAGAGTGGCTGCTCCGCGGCAGTCCCACCAGGCACGATGGACTGCGCGTCGAGGTAACCGGCATCTCTGAACTGGTCGGGAGCCCGCTCGCTCGGCAGGCTTCCGGTGTGCGAGCTTACAGGGGTCGGCGAACGCCCACGCGCGATAGGTCGCACCCCCTGAGTGCGGAAGGAGCAAAGGCGGAATGACGGCAGACCTCAGCAATCCGATCATCAACTCGCCGTACAACCCGCCCGAGGCCTATTTCGAGATCGGGACGACTGGACCCACTGGCAAACTCCTCCCAGGTCGTCGTCCCAGTGAGTCGTTCATACCTGTGCCGGTAAGTAGGAAGGGACACGATAACACTCAGCAAGCCTTCGACTTCGACGTCACCGGCGAGCGCCGGGAACAGAACTCGGTGATCAACGATATCCGCCGAGAGGTCGAGCGTTGGCGTGCCAACAATTGGAACGGCGTCACCCCTTACACGCGCAAGCTACTGACCCACTGGGCCGCTGAGCCCCCAGATCGCGACGAGCCGGTCCTGTTCTGCCAGCGAGAGGCGGCCGAGACCGCGATCTTCCTCACCGAGGTTGCCGGCCGTCATGGCACCGCCGATTACAGGCGCCGGCTAGAACCCCAGAACCAGTTGCACAACGACGGCCTGCCGCGGGTAGCGCTGAAGATGGCCACGGGCACCGGCAAGACGGTAGTAATGGGCATGATCATCGCCTGGCAGACGATCAACAAGGTTATGACTCCAAACGATGCCCGGTTCGCCAAGCGGTTTCTTGTCGTGACCCCGGGCATCACGATCCGCGACCGGCTCGGAGTCCTGCATGCAGAGCGCGACGACAACTACTACTCGGAACGCAACCTGGTTCCGCCGGACCTATGGGACGCGCTGCTCCAAGCGCAGGTCGAGATCATCAACTACCACGCCTTCCTGCCTCGAGACTCGACGGAGATCCAGGGAGTCTCGGCAAACACCCGCAAGCTGCTGCGCGGGGGGAAGCCAGAGCTGGCCGACGCGTTCCGGGAGACCCCGGAAATGGTGGCAGCCCGGATAATGCGCACGTTTGGCATGGTCAAAGGCGAGATCGTGGTGCTCAACGATGAGGCGCACCACTGCTACCAGGACAAGCTGCTCGAATCCAGCGGTGAGGCGGACCGCGAGGATCTTGAACGCAACCGTGATGCCCGGGTCTGGTTCCGCGGTCTTTGCGATCTTCGCCGCAGGGCTGGGATCAAGGTGGTCTACGACCTGTCCGCCACCCCGTACTACCTGAAGGGGTCCGGTTACAACGAGGGGTTCATCTTCCCCTGGGTGGTGAGCGACTTCTCGCTAATGGACGCCATCGAGTCAGGTATCGTGAAGATCCCTCGCATCCCGGTGGATGACGATGCGGCCGGCAAGGAGCTGGTTTACCTGCAACTGTGGGACCACATCCAGCCTCCTCTGCCCAAACGCCGCGTGCTCCGGCCGCGTGATGTGGACCAAGGACTTCAAGGCTGGGTGATGCCGGAGGTGCTTGAAGGAGCGCTACGCAGCCTTTACCGGAGTTACGAGCAGAACTACGCCTGATACGAAGACAGCCTCGCCGCGCTCGGAGCGCCGCCACCTGTACTCATCGTAGTGTGTCCCAACACGATCGTCTCCAAGCTGGTCTTTGACTGGATCGCTGGCCGGGACGCGGAACTGCCCGATGGAACCGAGCTGCTTGTTCCCGGCAACCTTACGCTGCTGAGCAACGTCGAGGACAACACCTGGGCCAGCCGGCAACGCACAATCCTTATCGATTCTGAGCAGCTCGAGTCCGGTGAACCGCTAGGGACCGACTTCCGGAAGGCAGCAGCTAGAGAGATCGAAGCGTTCAAGCAGTCCTACCGTTTGCGCAACTCGGGCGCCGACGTTGACAAGCTCACTGACGCCCACCTGCTGCGCGAAGCGATGAACACCATCGGCAAGAAGGGCAAGCTCGGCGAGCACATCCGCTGCGTGGTTTCGGTCGCCATGCTCACCGAGGGCTGGGACGCCAACACGGTCACCCACATCCTCGGTGTCCGCCCCTTCCGCAGCCAGTTGCTCTGTGAGCAGGTCGTCGGCCGGGGCCTGCGGCGCAGGGATTATGCGGTGAACCCTGAAACCGGCCGCTTCGAACCCGAGTACGCCGAGGTGTACGGCGTGCCGTTCGCGTTCATCCCGGGCGATCGGCAGATCCCCAAGCCGCGCGATCCCAGACCAGCGGTAGAGGTTCGCACCCTCCCCGAACGCTGGGATTTGGCGATCCAGTTCCCCAAGCTCGATGGCTACCGGGTCGAACTGCCAGACGAGAAGCTCCACGCCGACTTCGACGAGGGCTCCCAGATGCACCTCGACCAGGCGACAGTCGCCTTGTGGGTCCAGAACCGGGGAGTAGTTGGCGCCGCCTCCGAGGCGGATCTCGACGACATCCGGAACGCGCGCCCACAGCAGGTCGCCTTCGCCATTGCCAAGACCCTGATCGAGCGTGAGCAGTTCTTTGCCGCCCTGGGCGGCGCACCGCGGCCGTGGCTATTCCCCCAACTTGTCGGTATCGCTCGGCAATGGCTTGACGAATGCGTCACTACGGAGGGCGGGGTCACCAAGGGGCACCTCCTCCTCACCCAGGCCGGAGCTCGGGCGGCGGAGAAGGTCTTCTCCTCGATCATCCGCTACCCAGGGAGCAGGCAGCCCGTGCTGATGCCGATCATCCGCCGTTTCGATTCCTCGGGTTCCACAGACGACGTTCACTTCGTCACCCGCAAAGTCGTCATGGACCCGCCGCCTACCAAGTCACACGTCAACCAGGTCGTGCTCGACGGCCTTCGCGGCAATTCATGGGAAGAAGGCCTCGCGCAAGCGCTTGAGAATGACCCTCGTGTCAAGTCGTACGTGAAGAACGAACGGCTCGGATTCACGGTCCCATACGTACATGAGGGACGGACCCACGAGTACGTGCCCGATTTCCTGGCACGCCTCGTCACGGAACCGGAGGATGTGGAGCGCACATTGATCATCGAGGTGTCGGGCAGCCTCAAATCGCCTGGACCCACCGCTGCCAAGGCGGATACCGCCCGCAATCAGTGGTGCGCTGCCGTCAGCAACTGGGGCGAGTTCGGACGCTGGGGCTACATCGAGGTACATAACCCGATCGACGCCGGTCCTCTCCTCCGCGAAGCAATCGACAACCTATACGCCGACCGAGCCATCATCGGGCTGCCAGCCTGATATCTGTAAGGACTCACATGCCAGCACGGAAGAGCAAGATGAACGATCCAACGCCGGTGGATGCTATAACACACGCCGAGAAGCGAACTAACCTACCGACGACCGACGCGCGCGCCCAGGACTTCGTGACCCCCGACATGGAACAGCCGATCCCCGCTCGGTATCCGCGCGACCCATCACTCGATCCCCAACTTGTCTGGAGAGGCAAGGATGCCCTAGACGATGAGGACCTCGTCGCGGACGCGCCAGCCATCTACATCCAGGAAAAGGTCGATCCTCGCGTCATCATTGAGAATCTGCGCAACACCGCCAAGCGCCCTGAAGACGAGCCCGAACTTACCCTTTTTGACACGTTTGATGGCCTCGACGCTCTCGACATCGTGGACTTCTACCGACATGGGGCCAACTGGTCCAACCGCATGATCCTCGGCGACTCCCTCAACGTGATGGCGAGCCTTACCGAGCGAGAAGGGTTGCGGGGCAAGGTTCAGATGATCTACATAGACCCACCCTACGGCATCAAGTTTGGCAGCAACTGGCAGGTCTCCACACGCAAACGCACTGTCCGCGACGGGAAACTTGACGACGCTTCCCGAGAGGTCGAGCAGATCAAGGCATTCCGTGACACCTGGGAACTTGGCATCCACTCTTATCTGACTTATCTTCGTGATCGTCTCATGGCGGCGAAAGACACGCTTACGGAAAGCGGCTCGATATTCGTGCAGATCGGGGATGAGAATATTCACTTGGTCCGGTCCTTGATGGACGAAGTGTTCGGTAGCAACAATTTTTGTGGCCAGATTGTATTCATGACCACAACCGGCGCGGGCAGTCCAGCAGTCACCACCGAGGTGTTGGCAGGCGTTAATGACTATATCCTTTGGTACTGCCGTGACCGGACTGCCTTGAAGTACCGAACTCTGTATTTTGCTCGCACACTCTCCTCCGATGGCAATTACCGCTACGCTCAAGACGCGAATGGTGTTCGGTCGCTGAGCTCTCCTGAGATCGCCGATATTGAGAGGCTTCGCGCTTCCGGTGTAAGAATCTGTCGCGCGAACCCACTGACTTCCCAGACCAGTGGCGCTACTACGGTTTTTCCGATTCAATTTGACGGCAAGCAGTTCCGGCCAGAGAAGGGTGGCTGGAAGACCAACGCTGAAGGAATGGCTAGAATTAAGGCTGCTGGTCGCCTGATGGCGAACGGTAAAACTCTTTCATTTGTACGCTATTTCGATGATTTTCCCTATCAAGCATTTTCGACTGTGTGGACCGATACGCGTCAAAGCGGCTTCGGAGAAGCGAAAATATATGTTGTACAAACGAACCCTAAGGTTATCGAACGATGCATGCTTATGACTACTGACCCCGGCGATCTGGTGCTTGATCCAACATGTGGAGCCGGTACTACCGCATATGTTGCCGAGCAATGGGGTCGGCGATGGATCACTATTGACACCTCCCGTGTAGCATTGACCCTTGCCCGACAGAGATTGATGGGCGGCCGGTTCCCGTGGTATCTGCTAGCAGACTCGACCGAAGGTCGCTCCAAGGAGAGTGAGCTCTCTGGGGTGAGATTGCCTCCCGTGGACGTTACGAACAATATTCATCACGGGTTTATTTATGAGCATGCTCAACACGTCACGCTCAAGTCGATAGCTAATAATCCGGATATTCAGGATGGGCTGACCCGTAATGAGATCGATGCAGCAATCCGGCGACATGCTGAGTTTGAGCTCTTCTACGACAAGCCCTACGAGGACACGAGGAAAGTTCGCGTTTCCGGGCCGTTCACGGTCGAGAGCCTTTCGCCGTATCGCTCCCTCGCATTCGCCGGCAGCGCGGTAGACGGCACAGGCGCCTTGAACTCAGACGACACTGAAGCTGGCTCCCCTAACGACACCTCATTCGAGGAGACGATCCTTGCGAACCTACGTTCAGCAGGGATACAAAATGGTCGAAGGGGTGAACGCCTCACCTTCGACACCGTCGATACCTACGCTGCGTCCTACATCCAGGCGGTCGGAGAACGAGAGGACTCGGCGGATGGAACACCGAAGCGGGTCGGTATCACGATCGGCCCGCAGTACGGGACGGTCGGCCCGTCGTTCATCAAGGATGCGGCGCGGGAGGCGAACCGTGCGGGCGACCTAGACCTGCTGTGTGTGCTTGCTTTCGCATTCGACCCCTCGGTGCTCGGAACTGACGATGACTATGTCACCTCGGAGGAGGGATTCGCCAACGTCGCCGCCGAGCGCAGGCTCGGCCGAGTGCCGGTGCTGCTGGTGCGCATGAACGCCGACTTGGTGATGGGTGAGGAGCTGAAAAAGACGGGCGCTGGCAACCTGTTCACTGTCTTCGGAGAGCCTGACATTGAGATCAAGGACGAGGATGGCGAGCTGCGTGTGATCCTCCATGGTGTCGATGTCTACGACCCGAATACCGGCCAGACCCGGAGCAACGACACCGACCAGATCGCCCTCTGGATGGTCGACACTATCTATAACGAGGAGTCGTTCTTCGTCCGCCATTGTTACTTTACCGGCGGCCAAGACCCGTATGCCCGGCTGAAGCGGGCGCTTAGGGCCGATATCGACGAAGATGCCTGGGCGAGCCTATACCGGACCGAGTCGCGCCCGTTCCCGCGCCCGGATACCGGAAAGATAGCTGTCAAGGTCATCAACGACTACGGCGACGAAGTGATGAAGGTCTTCACCGTCTGACGTCCGAGCTGTCAGACCTGCGCGGATGCACAGATAGTTCGCACCTCGCAGCGGCGGCATCTAATGCCTGGGTTGGGGCGGTAGTCGCGTCCGCGGATTCGGGCAGCGGCCTCTGACACAGCTGACTCTGCCAGGCTGATAGCCATCGGCTCCACAGGAACCGGTTCCCGAGATGCTGCCTTCAGGTCGTGAACGTAGGCTGCCCGCACATCGAGTCCTTCTCGCCGTCCGGCGTCCGCGTACACCTGGAGCTGGAGTGAGTGATCACCGGTCTCGCTGTCGGTGGCGGTCTTGTAGTCGACGATGGCGAGCGCAGTGGGTACGCCGCCTTCCTGGTCGAGGATGACGTCGGCCCGGCCGGTCACGGTGACCCCGTCGAGGTGCAGTTCGAAGGGGCGTTCGGTTTCCCATATCCGGTACAGGTCGGCCTCGTACTGGCGGATATAGGTGGTCACGAGCCGACGGGCGGCCGCCTTGAGCATCTGGTGCGCGGGTTTGGGAGCGGTGGGCAGGAAGAAGCTGCGGTCGAGGAGTTCGTCGATTTCCGCGGCGGCCGGCACGTGGCCGGTGGCCTTGGTGGCCTCCGCGACGGTGCGCATCACATGGTGGACGGCCTTCCCGTAACCCAGTTCGGTGGCCAGCCGGGGCTGGAAGCCGATCAGGTTCCGCAGCCGGAACGCCAGCCCGCAGTCGATAAATGTGGCCAGATCGCTGTAGGTGATCGAGATCGGGTCACCATCGCTAGCGTCCCGCGCCTCGATAACGGCCGGGACGATGTCCACTGCGGCCACCTCAAGGTGGTCAAGGGTTCGGTAGTAGGGGCTGGCAGCCACCGCACGGCTGGTGACCCGTTCGTGCCGGGACACCGAGAGCCAATCACGAGCACGGGTCAGCGCAACATAGAAAAGGCGCCGCTCATCCTGGTCGCCTCCCTCGTAACGGGCGGCGTTGAACCGGTCGCGCGGAACGAGCCAGTCTTGTGGTCTCCCGGCGCGTGTGGTCGGGAAGCGGTTCGCCGTAACTGAGGGGACGAAGACCACCGGCCATTCCAGGCCCTTGGCCCGGTGAACCGTGGTGAGGTCGACTGCGTTCAGCACGAAGTCAGCTTCGCCGTCGAACCCTTCGTAGGCCCCCTGGGCGTAGTTGATGATGTGGATGGCGAGGTTGCGGTAGTACCACAGGCCGCGGTCTTGCCCGCCGAGTTGCTCGCCGGGCGCTTCGGGATCGGGCCGGGCCCTCCGCCGTACAGATTCGTAGTCGACTAGGAGCGAGGAGAACCGGGCGAGAGTGCCGAGCCGGTTGACCGTCAGCGGGTCAGAGTGTTCCCATGAGCGGACGTCGAGCTCATCGAGCAGGTCGTAGAACTCGGCCATGAGGTTGGCCGGGCGCCCAGTTCCCGATACAGCCTCCCTCCATTCCCGCAGAAACCGCGCAAGGCGGTTTCGGCCCGGATCGCCCAAGCCGAAGAGCCGCTGGTAATCGGCGAGCAGGACTTTCTCGGTGATCTTCCTGCCCGGACCGTACCGGTCCCGCCATTCAATGTCGCCCAGCCAGGCGAACGTGTGGCCGAGGAGGACGGCTTCAGGCTGGTCGAACAGGCCCGATCGGCCGCCGGGTTGGACTGGGATACCGAACGTGGCGAACTGCTCGACCAGCCGGGGATAGGCGGCGCGGCTTCGCACCAGCACAGCGATGTCGCGGAACCGGACTCCCTTATCGGTGAGGTCAAGGATCAGGTTGGCGATCCACCCGGCTTCCTCGGCCTCGGTCTGCGCGTTCCATGCCACCACTTCCGGGCCAGGGCCGCCGCTTGGTGGCCGGTGCGGTGTCATCGTCTTGTCGATGCGCTCCCTTATGGTCTGGGCGAACCTGTTCGCGATGTCGATGATCTGCGGCCGGCTCCGCCGGTTCGTGGTGATTTCGAAGGTCTCCACACCGGGATAACGGCTATCGAAGGTGACGATGCTGGAAACGTCCGACCCGCGCCACTGGTAGATAGCCTGCTGGTCATCTCCGACCACGCACAGGTCTACCTGCGGGCCGGTCAGCAGCCTGATGAGCCGTTCCTGGGCCGGGTTGACGTCCTGGTACTCATCCACGATCAGGTGACGTAGCCGGGCGTGAATCTCGGCGGCCAGCTCCGGGCGCTCCAGTTCCCGCACCGCGCGCACGACCTGCTGGCCGTAGGTCAGCAGACGGTAGTAGTCGAGGGCCTCATAGTAGGCGCGCAGCGCCGAACCGAATGGGCCCGGCATGTCGGCCGGGTCAAGCAGCTCGTTCTCAACCACGTCCACGCTCTTGAGGAACGCGGCGATCGAGGCGAACAGGCGGTTGTTCTGGTCAAGCTGCCGAATGTCAAGCCGGTTTGCCTCCCGGGACAGGAACGCCGTGAGCTGGTTGTCGTCCAGCACGTCGTAGGTCTCATATCTTGGCACCCGCTGCTGAAGGAGCCGGAAGCAGTACGCGTGGATGGTGCCGACGAACAGCCCTGCCAACCGGTCCAGCGCCGCCACGCCCAGCCGGTCTTCCACCCGGTGAGCGATCCGGCTGCTCAGCTCCTCGGCGGCCCGTTCGGTGAACGTGAACGCCACGATGGACTCGGCCGGTACCCCCTCCGCAAGTAGGTCCGCCACCCGCTGGGAGACCACCTCGGTCTTGCCTGACCCGGCGGCCGCGATGATCTGAAGGTGGCCGCCCCGGTAGCGAACTGCGTCACGCGCCGAACCGGTCAGATCCGGTGATGGCTGACGATTGCTGCTCGGTGACACAAGTCACACTGTAACCGGTTGAGCACGAATGTGTATTTGTGCGTCGTAGCGGCTCCACAACGACGCCAGCCTGAGACAGAATGTCGGTGGGTGGCGGAAGAATGACGCTCTGCATGCGGATCGCTGCCCTGCCACTCCCGAAGGAGCCATGATGAGTGACCTCATCCCCAACATTGGCGTGGGCACTCTCCTCGAGCAAACCCTGCTCACAGATGACCGGGCGGTTCGCGTAGGCGCGATCCAGACCCTGGACTATGACCGCGCCGTTGTGATCACCCATGACAAGTGGAAGGAAGAGGTCGGCGGCATTCCTCAGTACGCGTTCCTGCTGGCCACCGCGCGGGAGATCGGCAGCGGCGGCGGAGACGACGACGAGGTGCTGCTACTACGCGTGGAAGGCACCGCGCCGCTGTCACTGGAACGGGACTTGCAGGCGGTCCGGGAGGAGTCGCTACGGGATGCTCTATCGAAGAAGCAGGACCCATCCCCATCCGTGATCCTCGACGTTGATCTTGACCCGTTCACCAAGAACCGAGTGTCGTTCACGGGCCTGGACTGTCGGATCATCGGAACGTTCTATGAGGACGGCCGGGACGGCAAGGTTGTCCTGGAGTTCGGCCATGACGTGGACAACTTCTACGCGACCGCGACTTACCGGGTGTTCAAGCCGGTCGGCGATGGGCTCAGCGCCGTCGTCTCCTATATCAAGCCCACTGACGAGCCGGTGGAGATGGTGCGGATCGGAGCCGTCCGCTACTCCTCCACCCGCCGCCGGACCATGATCGCCAAGCAGTCGGACATCCCGGTCGAGGTCAACGTGTACGACTTCATCGGCAACAAGACCGGGATGTTCGGCATGACCAGGATGGGCAAGTCGAACACCATGAAGACCGTGGCCGCACGGGTCTTCGCGGTCTCCGAACGTCGGCGCGCCGCAGGGATGCCGCCGGTAGGGCAGCTGATCCTGGACCCGCAGGGCGAGTACGCCAACCCGAACACTCAGGACGGCACCGAGCTGGCCGCCATCGGAGCCGAGCATGTCGTGATCTACAAGTTCGGCGCCGACGGCAGCCAGGCCAACGTCCGCCCGCTCGGGTTCAACTTCTTCGATCCCGCCCAGATCGAGGCCGTGAAGGGCATCATCTTCTCGGCCCTGGCCGACGGAGGGTCGGACTATGTCCGCGCCTTCGTCCAGGCGGACTTCGCCGGCCTTCCCGTACCCGGCGAATCTCCCGCGGAAGCGGAACAGCGAGCGGCCCGTGCGAGCCGTGGCCGACTCCTCCTCTACGGTGCACTCGCCAAGGCGGACTTCACGATCCCGGTCAGCCAGGTCGATGCTGACGGCAGGGAATGGCCATGGCGCGCGTGGCTCCCCATGCGGCGGGGACTGGCGGAGGAGCTCGAGCGCCAGCTCGGGCAGGGACGCATAATGCGACCACAGCGCGGGCGCGCCGTCGGAGTCGAGCGGGGATCGCTCATCGCCGTGATCGACTGGCTGATCGCTCGTGATCAGGCGCAGGACCTCGGCGGGGACGCAGCTGAGGGGCTTCGGTCGATCGTGTCGGGCGACCCGTGGCGGTCCGCGCTCCCGATCTACACGCAGCTCAACCAGGGCAGGATGGTCTCTGGCTACACGAAGCTCAAGCCGCTGAGGCCGTTCCATACACCCTCGTCCCAGCTGGACTATCGCGGGGAGATCTATCAGGAACTGGTCCGCGGGAAGGTCGTCATCGTGGATCTGCACCTCGGCCCAGATGTCACGATCCGCCAGCTGTCAGAGAACCTGGCAGCCTTCCTGATGGAACGCCAGACGGAAGTCTTCACCCTCGGAACCGAGCCCCCCCACATCCAGGTGGCGCTAGAAGAAGCCCACAATCTCTTCTCGACGGAGAAGTACAAGGATGACTTCGACGTCTGGGTGAGAATGGCCAAGCAGGCCAGCAAGCTTAAGATCGGGATGCTCTATGCCACCCAGGAGGTCACCGGTGTCGCCCACGGCGTGCTCGCCAACACCAAGAACTGGGTGGTCGCCCACCTCAACAACACCCAGGAGGTCAATGCACTGGCCAAGTTCTACGACTTCAAGGCCTTCGGGGATGCCATTATCAGCCAGGAGGACAAGGGGTACGTCCGGCTGAAGACCATGTCCTCGCCGTACATCGTTGCCGTCCAGATTGACCGGTATGGGATCGAACTCGTCAACGAGGCTCGCGCCGCCGCGAACCTGCCGCCGCTGACCCCGCCAGGAGGCTGAGACAGGAACTGATGCCATACACCACCATCTCAGGGGGATTCGAGCAGGCTTCACGCCTCGGCCATACCGAGGCCGTGGTCCGGGCGCTAGCCGACCGCTCCAGCTTCTACGTTCCTGCTGAGCACGTCCAGGACCTGGCCTGGATGGGGCCTAAGGTCCACGGCAAGACCGATCTATCACGGCCGCCTGACGCGGATGGGTTGATCGGGGTCATAGGGGTCGACGGGTCCTTGATGCCGGTCCAGGTCCGGGACGGCCTGCCGTCGGTGCACTACGGCTACGCTCAGGCTGCCGCGATCTGGCTAGACGTCGAGGCCATGGAGAGCCAGCGCCAGGAGCGGTTTGTCGATCCTGTTGTTCTTCACCATGCGGTCAACTCGGCCTTGGTCTCCCTCGACCTGCCCCTAGCAGGCGCCTACCTGCGCGAGGGCATGTCCATCCAGGAGTCATGGCGGGAGCGAATCGATTCGCTGTTCCGCACGAAGAAGATCGAGGTGAACCGGCTCGATCAGAGCTTGCTGCAGTTGCTCATGCTGCTCCACGGCCTTCCCGGGTCACCCGCCGTCACCTTGCCTGTTGACTGCCCGAATGGTCAGTGCCGTGAACGCGGAGTCTCGGTCGGCGCGAACGGAACCGGTTGCCCTGGCTGCGGGCAGCGCCTATTCCCGACCGATACGCTGCGCATCTACGAGGAGGTCACCGAAGAGGGCTCAAATCAGGTGGCGCTGAGCAGGCTGATGCAGGTTATCGAACTGCTGGTCATGGTCGGCCTGACCACCCTGCTGTGGGAGCAATCCCGGCATGACCTGCTCCGGTCGACCCTATTCATCATGGACGGTCCCCTGGCCGTATACGGTCCGCCGGCGAAGCTTCGTGGCCGGGCAGTGACCTACTTCCAGCGGATGATCGCGACAACGCCCGGCGCTGGGCCCTACCTGTGTGGCGTCGAGAAGAGCGGGACGGTTTTCGACTACGCAGCTGCACTCGTCCGGCACGACGCGCTCAAGCCCGGCGACCTGCTCATCATCGATGCCGAGGTTCTCCGCGCCGTCATCAATGCAGACAACCCAATTGCCTACGGCGCGGAGACGTACTGGGGCCGCAAGTTCATCTATCGATCCCTCGACGGGCGCGTCGTGGTGATCACGGTGCCGCCGGCCACCGAACAGCCCTACGATGATCATGGGGGGCAGCCAGGCCCTGACGGCTATCCCTCATTGCCAGCCATCCTAGATGTAATCGACAGAACGGGATCGTCTATGTACCGGGACGGGCTGATTCCCGTCGCCCTAGCGCACTCCAAGGCCGCCTTCCCGATCGGTGTCGGCACCGATGTTCTGCGCTTGGTCGCCAAGCGCAAGCTTGGCCTCGATCTCCCCCCTCCCGCCAAGCCTGTGGACGCCCCCGAATGACGGCTTCGATCGAAGCCGACTCGCCGGCACGCCTGAGCCTCATCCCTGCTCTTGCTCCCGAGCACATCGGCATCAACCCGCGGCCACTCGCCGAGCCTGTCCCGCTACGAGATCAAGCCCTTGGCAGGGTGCGGTACTTGTCCCCGCTGCGCTATCCGGGCGCTAAATCCGGCCTTGCCGGCGTGATCGCTGAGCTGATTACTGAATCGTCTAAGTCCCTCGGCCGATCGGAGCTATTCATCGAACCATTCGCTGGCGGCGCGTCAACTGCCTTGCGACTGGCTGGAGCTGGGATCGTTGACCGTATCCTCCTCGCGGACGCTGACCCACTGGTAACTCGGTTTTGGCAGATTACAGCTGCCGATACCGAATGGCTGATCGACCGCATGTGGGACGAGCCCGTAACGCTAGAGCGCTGGGATTACTGGCGCACCTGGAGTCCCCCCCGGCCAACAGACCGGGAAGCCGCAGTCAAGTGCCTGTTCCTTAACCGAACCACGTTCTCTGGTATCCTGCACGGCCGAGCCGGCCCGATCGGCGGACGTCGGCAAACCAGTAAATACAACATCGCTTGCCGGTTCAATAAGGCTGCACTGGAAACACGCCTACGCTTTATAGGCGACCTGTATGCTACCAACCGTCTCGCCGACGTCTGGTGCAAGGACTGGCAGGCAAGCCTGCAGGATGTGGCCGAATGGTACCCGCAGCTGATCCCCAACCGCGTGATTGCCTATCTCGACCCGCCGTACTGGAACAAGTCCTCACGACTGTATGGGAGATCGTTCGACCCCGCAGGGGGTTACGCAGCGCGGCTGAGCCCACTAGACCAGGGCAAATGGCTTGTAGGAACCGCACACTACCAACTAGCCCAATACCTGCGATGCCGCGCTCAGCTCCGCTGGATCCTTTCCTACGATAATCATCCAGATCTCGTAAGCGATCCCGCCTTGTACGCTGCCGGTCGCATGACGCCAACACCTGGCGAGGCCGAATTGCTGGGCGTCCGCTCCTGGCGCATCTCCAAACGCCTGGTTAACCTCCACTACAGTGCCGCCGTTACTAAGAAGCACCGGGGGAAACGTCAGGAACTCTTGATGACTACTCTTCCCCCCTCACGAGTACCGAGCGATGATCACTTCCGTCCGCTAACGGTGGAGGGAGACGATACGTAAGCGAACGCGTTCCGGCAAGTCTAGTAATGGGTGTCTCGAGCCAGGTAAGTTCGCTTTCGGTCGAGGATCCGCCCCAGCAGGTCTCCATCGCGCATAACGGCCCAGATGTCGATACCCAGCGGAGGACCCGCGAACGCGGGGTCGATGAGATGGCGCTTAGGCAGCCAGATCAGGAGGCCAGCCGGTGCGCTGACCAGGCGGGCAGCCGCTCGGTGATGAAGAGGCTCTCTAGCATCGTGTCATATGACATCGCGGTGGAGCGGTCGATTCCGGCGGCGACTATAAGAGTCTTCAGGGTGGGGCTCCCCAGTACTGGGTGCGACTGCCTGCAGGTAACGCCGCAATCGCATCGGGTCGCGCACCGAGCCGACCAGCGCCAGGTCACGGGAGACGACCTGATGCCGGGAATAGGAGGCGACGCGCCGCGCCGATAGCGCAGACGCAGCGCGTAACTCTATGATTACGTCGTTGCAGTAAGTCAGCTGCTGGAGGCGGACGTGTCCAGGGATCGGCCCGACAGTCCCAGCAGCAGCCCAGATCTCCCGACACCGGGTTCGCGCGAGGAACTCAGGCAGCGTCTGGACCGGCTGCCGCCGTCACACCCCTCCTCCCCGGGCTATCGGGGTGGCGAGGTCAAGCCGCCACGACTGCGCGACTTCGAATTGCCCGCTCCCAAGGCAGGATCACAGGGCGTTCGTGAGCGCGGCGCTCGCCCGGCGCCGGATCCTGCCTCCCAGCCGGATACACGTCGTCAACCGGACACAGATAAGGCCGCCCGGGCGCCTCGGGCGACAGACAACTCTGTGGCCAGTGCCGACCGGAAGGCCGCCAATGCTGCCCACGAGCAAGGTGACCACCGGCAGCCTGCGGTCCGGCGCCCGGAATGGCAGGAACCGCTGGCGCGAGGCGAAGTGGACCGCGTTGGGCCCGGCGTGGTGGATGAGCGTGCCAGGCGATTCCTGCCGGGCGAGCGGCGGGTGGCGGAGTACCTGGCGCGGACGGACGGCGTCGCCGTGGTGGCATTCCCGGAAGATCACCGTTCGCGTGACCGGCAGCATGACGCTGACGTGGACGGCAAGCCCGCTGAGTTCAAGAACCTAGACTCCGGCGCCGACCATGGAACCGTGAAGAATAGCCTGCGGAAGTCCATCGGCCAGGCACCCGACGTTGTCGTCGACGGCCGGGACTCCGGACTGTCGCGGGATAATGCCGAACGGGGGTTGCGGCGTTACCTGGGGACGCCGTGGAGCTTCAAGATTGATTCGATCCGAATCATCGGCGATGACTTCGACATCAGATGGAAGCGAGAAGAGAGCCATGGCCCGGACTGTTGACCTGCTGGTGGGCACGGACGAGCCGCTCAGCGCCGTCACGACCGTCATCGAGCGGGCTCTCGGCGGGATCTTCACGGATCCCGGCACTGACGATGCGCCGGCTCATCTCTCATACGACCGCACCGATATCTACGCAGGCCCGCATCACTTCGACGACGGCGATCTGCAAGCGCCAGATGGCACTCCGCTAGACCTGCACAGCCGGTACCCCCACTGGGTGGAAGTCCGCGACCTGGACCGCGACCCGGATCGCCAGCTCGCTACCGCCCGCCAGCTCTACGAGGCCATGAAGGCCACCGGGAAGTGGAAGCTGGTGCTCGCCGACGACATGCAAAAGGTGATCGACACTTACGAGCCGGCCAAGTGAGATAGGTGCAGCAGACCCTTCTCTGTCCTGCTGGCCTCGGCCGCCAGCCGCTCGGTCTCGGGATCCTTGATGTTCAGCGCCTTACCAGGCGGCTCACCTCCGATCAGCGGCCCTGTACGACCATTTCCGGCTGCCGTCGGAGCTGTTCGGGGATCTATGGCTGCCATCGGAGCCGTTCGGGAATGCGCGATTGCCATCGGAGCCGTTCGGAGATATCCGGACCTCCGCGCTGGGGATCTTGGTCTTGCCAGCTGTGGCCGCAGGCACGGGCTCGGGGTCGGCGGTGTAGTCGGCGGGGCGGGTCTCGTCGTAGCCGTCCTGCAGGCCGATCCTCCGGAAGACGACGGTGAGCACGGCCGCGACCACCAGGTTGATCATCAGGGCGGTGACCGCGATGTAGATGACCTGCCCGAATACGGGAGCAGCGGTGGAACCGAAGTGCGCCTGCCCGCCGCCCGGGGTCCGGTAGGCCTGGATCGTGCCGTACGCCATTCCTGCGGCCCAGCCGATGAGCAGCGCGAACCGGTGGAACCAGCGCGTGTACAGGCTGATCACCGTCGCCGGAAGGGTCTGCAGGATCCAGATGCCGCCGAGGAGCTGCAGGTTGATGGAGAACGTCTTGTTCAGCGCGAGCGCGAAGCCGAGGGCGCCGACCTTCATGAGCAGGCTCGCCAGCCGGGCGACGCGGGTCTCCTGGGCCGGGGTGGCGTCGGGCTTCAGGAGCTCCTTGTAGATGTTGCGGGTGAACAGGTTCGCCGCGGCGATCGACATGATGGCCGCGGGGACCAGCGCGCCGATGACGACCGCGGAGTCGCCGATCCCGGCCATCCAGCTGGGGAACATGTGCGCGAACAGCAGCGGCACGGACAGCTGGGCGTTGCCGCCGGCCGCCTTGACGCCCGCGTTCACGGCGGGGACCGCCCGCGCCATGTAGCCGAACAGCGCGATCAGGCCGAGGATCACCGAGTAGGCGGGCAGCATGGCCGCGTTGCGCCTGATCACATCGCGACGCTTGGCGGCGAAGACGCCGGTGATCGCGTGCGGGTAGACGAACAGGCCCAGCGCGGAGCCGAGGGCGAGGCTGCCGTAGGCCCACTCGCCGGCCGGCAGCACGGTGAGGCTGCCGAACGGCTTGCCGGTCGCGGTGTTGACCTTGGCCAGGCGCGTCGAGGCGTTGCTGAAGATGTGCCCCCAGCCGCCCAGCTTGCCGGGGATGTACACGATCGCGACGATGACCGTCGCGTAGATCAGGATGTCCTTGACGAACGCGATCAGGGCGGGCGCGCGGAGCCCGGCTAGGTAGGTGTACGCGGAGAGCACCGCGAACGCGATGATCAGCGGCAGGTCCCTCACGAACGCGTTGCCGGTGGTGCTGCCGACGCCCAGGACGGTCAGCACCGACTCGATGCCCACGAGCTGTAGCGCGATGTAGGGCATGGTGGCCAGGATCCCGGTCACCATTACCGCGAGGCCGAGGCCCTGGGAGCCGTGCCTGCCGCGGACGAACTCGCCGAGCGTGACGTAGCCGCGCGTGCGGGCGACCGACCAGAGGCGCGGCGCGAAGATGAACACGAGCGGGAAGACCATGATCGTGTACGGCACCGCGTAGAAGCCCACGGCGCCGGCGGCGTAGACCAGCGCTGGCACGGCGATGAACGTGTACGCCGTGTACAGGTCGCCACCGAGTAGGAACCAGGTGACGAACGTCCCGAATCCGCGGCCGCCGAGACCCCACTCGTTCAGGTGCATCGGGTCCTCGGCCGGGCGCCACCGGGCCGAGCCGAAGCCGATCAGCGTGACGATCAGGAACGCGGCGACCAGGATCGTGACCGGGATCGTGCTGAGGTGGCTCACCGCCGCGCACCTCCGCCGTGGCCTGGCCGGGCGCGCGAAGGCTCTGGCTGGGCGTCCTGGGCCCGCCTGGTCCGCAGCAGCAGGTAGCAGATCCAGGACAGGAGGGCGGCCGCTGGTATGAGCAGGAGCTGGTACCAGTAGAAGAACGGGAACGGACCGAGCTTCGGCGTGAGGCGCGCGTAGACCGGAACCCACAGCGCCGCGGCGAACGCGGCGGTGAGCAGGACCGCGACAACTGTTAACGTGGCCGGGCTCTTACCCGAACCCGGCGGAGCAGAATGGGCCATCGCAGCCTCTCGGGGCGTGGGGCGCGGTCGCAGCGCGCACGTGGTGACCAAGCTTCCCCCCGGTCACCACGTGTAACCGAAGCGTCGCGCTGAGGGATCTGCCCACTATGGTGCCGCGCAAAGATGCACGCGGTGGTCGTATCCGCACATTCGGCCAAATGACTCCGCCCTGAGCAGGGCCCGTGACGACGCCAGCCGGGAGATTGCGCGGGTAAGGTTGAGCGACGTGAAGCCTCCCTCTCCTGCCGTCGTATCCGCTGAGCTGGCCCAGGCCGCGCTCGCCTGCACGGCGCTGACCCGCGCCCGTGCGCTCGCCGCGTGGGTAGGGCCGGGCAAGGAACTGACCTCCAACTGGGTGCCGAAGCCCGCGGCGGCCGCCGAGGCGTGCCGGCTGCTCGGCATCTCCCTGCCGAGAGACCGGGTGCGCAGCGCGCTCGACGTGGACGAGTTCGTAGCCAGCTGGGCGGTCGCGGTCAAGGCCGGGCTGATCCTCATCGACGGCCGCCGGGCCCGGGTCGCGCCCGGAGCCACGGCGGCGGGCGGAGCCGCGGCCACGACCGACCCGGCGGACGTGCTGAACGGCTGGGTAAAGGCGGCGGCGGCGGTAATCCTCGACGTGCCCGACGATCCGTGTGCCGGGTGCCTGATCGTGCTGCACGAGCTGCGCTCGGCCGACCGGCCGCTCGGCATCGACGAGCTGGCTCACGCGATAGGCGCGGTGGACGACGACGCTGCGGAGGGCGAGCCGTGCCCGGACTGCGGCGAGGTCCATGACGACCCGGATCTGCTCTCGATCGGCGGTCTGCTCGGTGGCGAGCCGGACGAGGAGGACGACCGGGAGCACGCCGATGGAACGGTGACCGGCCTGGTTGCCTTGGGGGCAGCCATCGAGTCCGACAGCGCGGTAGAGCTCACGTCGCTTGGTTCGATGCTGGCCGCGTCGATCTTCGAGGGCTGCGCCCCGGCGCCCGACGCCGACGCCGGCGCGCTCGTGTCGGTCGTCAGCGAGGTGCCGCCGCCGGTGGCGGCGGTCATGGCGCGGCCCTGGGTCGCGGCGCGGTCCCCGGAGGCAGCGGCCAGGGAGCTGCTCACCGCCGCCGAGGCGGCCAGCGGCGCCGAGCGCGTCGTCGCGCTGGCCCTGGCCAGCGGGCTCGAGTCCGCCGGGGCGCCCGCGTGGCGCGAGTGGGCCGAACGGCCGGGATTCGGCGCGTACGCCCGGCAGTGGCTGGCGGACCAGGGGGAACCTGTCACGCCTCAGCCGGCGGACGAGGGGTGGCTAACGGCCGACTCGCTCAGCACCATGCTCGACGACCTCGGGGACCTGCTGCCGCCGTTCCTGCTGCGCATGGCGTTCCAGGAGGAGCTCGGCGGTGCCACCGACGAGACGCTCGCGCTGCTGCGCGGCTCCGGCCATCCGGCGGCGGCCGATCTCGCGACCCTGCTGACCGGGCGCGAGCTCGTTCCGGAGCCGCCGCGCCAAGCTGGAAGGAAGAGCGGGGCCGGGAGGAAGAAGGGACGCGGCGGCCGGACGCTGGACCAGGTGTGCCAGCTCAGGATCTCGCTGCGCGGGGTGTCCAAGCCGCCGGTGTGGCGGCGGGTGGTGGTGCCTGCCGACCTCACGCTGGGAGAACTGCACGACGTGATAGTCGGGGCCATGGGCTGGGAGGACTCGCACCTGCACATGTTCGACACGGGCTCGCGGCAGTACGGCCCGCCCGGCATGGATCTCGGATTCGCCGACGAATCCCGCGCCCGCCTGGGGGATGTGCTGACCCGCTCGGGCAGCAGTCTCCTGTACACGTACGACTTCGGCGACGACTGGGAGCACGACGTCCGGCTGGAGGAGACCCGGGCCGCCACACCCGGGACCCTGTACCCGTCCTGCGTCGCGGGCAAGGGCGCCTGCCCGCCCGAGGACTGCGGGGGGCCGTGGGGCTACGAGAACCTCAAGGAAGTCCTGGCCGACCCGCGCCACGAGGAGCATGAGGATCTGCTCGACTGGCTGGGCCTTGACTCGGGCGACGAGTTCGACCCAGCGGTATTCTCCCTCGACGAGGTGAACGCCCGCCTCAGGCCGCTCGGCCGAAAAGCCTGACGAGCACGCCCGCGTCCTCGAGGGTCGATCGGCAGCTGGAGGAATCCCGGTCACGCACCAGTGCCCTCGCCACAGACTTCGATCGCGACTCCCCACGAGAGCGGCGTTTCCCACGGTGCGCGCATGCGGCTGGTTACCATGGTTGGGTGACCGCGTTGCCCATTGGCCCGCAGCAGGAGGACCCACTCGACCCGGAAGGCATCCTCCGGAAACTGCCCGAGCGTGAACGTGATGGCTTTCTGCATGCCTACCGGAAGGCAGTAGGGGAGGCGCAGGATCCAGCCGGATGGAAGAACCTGCAACGGACGCTGCGGGCATGGCGCGCCTTGGCGATAGCGGCAAACCGGCCGGGTTTCTACGAGGCGCAGGAGATGGCCCTGGCCGGGACGGGCACCGGCATGCTGCTGGAGGACGCGGTCCGGCTGTACCACCGCGACCCATGAGCTACCGGCCCTGGCTCACCGAGCGGGCCTTGCGCCAGATGAATGGGCTTCCCGGTGAAGCATTCGACATGCTCGTGCGCGTGCTGGCCCGCGTCTGCGAGGACCCGCACGACCCGGTGTTCAGCGTCCCGGTCGGCAGTGAGCCGCATCGCCGGATAGCTGAACTGGGTGATTTCGGGTTCGTCGTGTTCGTGGTGGACGAGACCGCCGGCCTGTTGCGCATCTACGATCTGGTCTGGGTTGGCTTACAGCGAGTCCCGCGGCATATGCGCGGCCACCTGGCGCAGGGTTGGTGGCTTGCCTGCCTGAGCCAGGGCGGCCAGACGGGGCCGTCCAGCTTTGAAGCCACGGCCGGGCCGGATCGGGGACCTCCGGGCGATCACGGCGGAGAATTCGCGGTTGAACCGGGGCGACAGCGCGAACTCCACCAGCATCGGCTTGAGCTGTCCGGCCCGCTCGACCAGGTCCACGTGCTACCTCCGGCAATCGGGTCCGTACCCGCATTGACCCTATCCAGATCCAGCGACTCAGAAATCGGCTCGCGCGTATGCCGCGCACTTGTCCGAGCCCGGTCGTAGGCTGCCACCGGCGGGCGAGGCACCGGGGCAGGAGGCACATGGCCAGCGGACCGAACGGGGAAGCGAGCCAGCCGGGCGGCGGCGGGCTCGGCCTGGTCGTGGGCACGGTGCCCGCGACCCCGCTGCGGTTCTCCGTCGGGCTCGCGCCGGGGCAGTACGTGCAGCTCGACGACGTGCTCGTCACCCGCCGCGAGCTGCCCGGGCAGTCGGCGGTGCAGATCGCCGGGGTGGTCACGAACATCGAGGCCGTGCACGAGGGCGCGCGGTTCGCATCCGACGTGTTTCTTATCGAGCAGGGGCAGCTGCCTGCCGAGGTCTGCGAGGTCGCCGAGGTGGCCGTCACCCGGGTCGAGCCCGAGGTCTACGTGCCGCCGCTGCCCGGCGCCGCGGTCAACCGGGCGTCCGGGCCGCAGCGGGATGCCGCGCTGTACTTCGACACGATGGGCGAGTCGAAGGTGCCGGTCGGGTTCGGCCGCGACGGCCAGCCGGTGTTCGTCAACTTCGAGTTCCTCGACGGCACCCGCGGCGCGCACGTGTCGATCTCCGGGGTATCCGGGATCGCGACCAAGACGTCGTTCGCGATGTTCCTGCTGCACTCGATCACCAACTGCGGGGTGCTGGCCAGCGAGGCGCACAACACCAAGGCGCTGATATTCAGCGTGAAGGGCGAGGACCTGCTGTTCCTCGACTACGCGAACAGCCGGCTAAGTCTTGATGCACGGGCTCTGTATGACAAGCTGGGGCTTCCGGCGCAGCCGTTCGGAAATGTGAGGGTTTTCGCGCCCCCGCGGCGGAACGATCCAGCGGGCACCCCGGATGTCACCGCGCGGGACCGGGCGGTCAGCCCGTTCTACTGGACGCTGGCGGAGTTCTGCGCCGACGAGCTGCTGCCGTTCGTGTTCGCCGACGCCGAGGACGAGCGGGCGCAGTACACGATGCTGATCGCCCAGGTCGCGGCCAGGCTGCGGCGCGACGCCGTGCCCGCCGGGGACGAGGGGGCGGTGCGGATCCGGGGCGTGCACGAGGCGAACGATGCGATCATCCGCACGTTCGAGGACCTGATCACGTTGCTGGAGACGGAGCTCGGCGACGAGGAGACGCGGCGGGACTGGGTGGCGGGCAGCACCGTGACCGGCAGCGTCAACGCGCTGCTGCGCCGGCTGCGGTCGGCGGTGCGGCCGCTGGAGGCGGTCATCCGCGGCGACCTCGCGCACCGCGGGGAGCGGTCGATCACGACGTCGAAGGCCCAGGTCACGGTCGTGGACCTGCACAACCTGCCGGACCGGGCGCAGCGGTTCGTCGTCGGCGTGACGCTGCGCGGCGAGTTCGCCCGCAAGGAACGGCAGGGCACGGCGCGGCCGCTGATGTTCGTCGTGCTCGACGAGCTGAACAAGTACGCGCCGCGGGAGGGCGACAGCCCGATCAAGCAGATCCTGCTCGACGTCGCCGAGCGCGGCCGGTCGCTCGGCGTCATCCTCATCGGGGCGCAGCAGACCGCCAGCGAGGTCGAGCGGCGCATCCTGTCCAACTGCGCGATCCGGGTGGCCGGCCGGCTCGACGCCGCCGAGGCCGAGAGGCCCGAGTACGGCTACCTGCCGCCGGCCCAGCGGCAGCGCGCCACGCTGGCCAAGCCCGGCACGATGTTCGTCGCCCAGCCGGACATCCCGGTGCCGCTGGCCGTCGACTTCCCGTTCCCCGCCTGGGCCACCCGGCCCAGCGAGAAGGGCGAGTGGGCCGGGCACGACACCGGGCCGGCCAAGCCCGCCGACCCCTTCGCCACCATCCCTGGCGCGGACGACGACCCGCCGCCGTTCTAGGGCAGGCCGGCCTCCGGCGTCAGGGATCTAATTCAGGGGGGATCTGGGTCATCACAGTACGCGAAACCCGCCAGATGAACGGGCCAGGCTGTGAAGCCAGGGCATCGATCCGCCGCCACTGGGTCATGAACACTTCGAGCTGACCCCATTTCGTCGACGCGTCCGCCCGGTTGAGGGCCGCCATCTTGGCGTCATACTCGCGGACAGCGGTAATCTCCCGCCGGTTTTCTATGATCTTGCTGTCGCGCGTGACGATCAGCCATCCTCTGCGCGCCACCTCGGGTATCCATTCGGTGTCGAGGACGTCGGCACTGGTGATCGGGCACGGGGGTCGCTCGCGCTTGTGGATCTCGGCGCCTGGGTCACCGGGGTAGGTGATGTCATTGCGCAGGCTCGCGATGAGCTGGCCGAAGCCCAGGATGTCCGCGTCGATGTAGAAGCGGATCTGCGCCGGCCGGATATTCACGCGGCGGCGCGCTGCGCGAGTTCATAACTCAGCGCCCACCGCACCGCTTCCACGTCGAGCTTGAAATCAGCGGCAACTTCCTCAACGGATGCGCCCCCGTCGAGCTCACCGGCGATCGCCTCGGTAGATATACCGCCGACGGCGGGCATCCCGAACCTCCGGAGTGGATTGATCCGCACCGGCGAATCCGGGTCGTCATGCGGGCGCCAGCTCGACGGCTCGTCACCCGACTACTCCACGCGCTCGAAGAACTCCTCGCCCGGGGCCGTGAGGACCGCCTGCCCGTTCGCGACCGCGACGAGGCAGAACTCCGGGTCCAGGTTGCTGCGATCCTGGAGGTCGATGAGGAGTCGCCGGCCCGGACCCACGAAAGGACGCCGGTCCGCCAGCGGGTACGGCACACCGAACTCCTGGCGCATGGCGTCGATGAAGACCCGCAACTCCCTCAACGGCACGTCGTGGACGCGTCGGTAGGACCGCAGCATCGCAGCCTCGATGAACTCTGCCCACGTGACCGTCCGGGCACCGGTCGGCTGCGGGCGGATCACCGGGCGGTACTGCGGCGGGCGGCCATCGAGCCACCAGTGCAGGGTCGACTGAGGCACGCGCAGCAGGCGGGCCGCGACGGCCTCGGAGTACATTTCGCGTTCCAGAATGGTGACGCTCACGTCCGTAGTGTGACACGCGCCCCCGTCAGGACGGCCGACCGCGGCCACCCCGGGGGTGCACGTCAGATTTGTTGGAGATGATCTTGCATGGCGACCGGCCAGGCTGAGTCTGGGTCGCCGAGTCTGTCAGACGCCCGTCGTAGCGCCTGGCAGCGACTCCGGTAGCTCAGAGTTCCTCCCACAACTCCTTCCACAGGGCTGCCATCTGGGGTTCTCCGTATCTGAGTGACAACATCACCCGGACTAGCCAGATGACCTGCACAAATCAAAACGCCTCACAATCCTGACGTGCACCCCCGCTGACTGTTCTGCGGTGGCAGGTCCGGGGTCTTGCCGGGGATGGGTGGGCTGGTCTGCCGTAGGCCGCGGGGCCGGTGGGGACGCGGTGACCGGGTTGGGGCTGGTCAGGCCGCGATGGCGGGCGGGCCGGTGGTGGCGTGGAGCAGGTTCATCCACTCGTGCTCGCGGTGCCAGCCTTGGCGGTGACCGCGTGGCCTTGCGCGAGGTAAACGCGGCGCAGGCCACCTCGGCGACCTGGGCGCCGAGACCCAGCAGCGCAGCTGGTCATCCCAGACCACGCCGGGGTAGCGGATCGGCGTCCAGGCGTGCCCGCCGATGCCGGCGATCGCGACCCGGACCTTGGGATCCATCCGGACGGTGACCGAGAAGTGTGCGCCGGCTTTGCGGGCGGCCTGCACGGCCGGGGCGCCGTGGAACGCCGAGTCCATCCGCGTGACCAGGATGCCGGTGCACCCCGCCGTGCAGGAGGTGCCGGCCCCTTCGGTGATCATCGAGGCGGTGCCGCGGGCGGAGGCGGCGCTGCCGCCGTACAGCCGGGTGCAGGCGATGACGGGGGGGCCAGCGGCGTGCAGATGCTGGTGGCCAGCACGTTTAGCCCGCGTACCAGCAGGTTCGGCCCTGGATCTTGGTATGCCCGAACGCCCGCGCCCTGCTTGGCGTATCCATAGACCCGCTTCTGCTGCGAATCGGTGTCCAGGAACGCGAGCGTGCCCGCGCCGGGCAGCAGCGGGGCCCGGCGGGCCAGTTCCGCCAGCACCTCCCGATGCACCTTCTGCAGCTGTAGCACGTTGCCCCAGGTGAAGGCGCACAGAAACGAGCCCAGCGTGGACGGCGCCCGGACCCCACCGAACAGCTCAGCCATCGCGCCGTGACGCAGCAGGCCCATGTCGTCGATGCTGTCCGCCCCGGCAATCATCCCCGCCACCAGGCAGGGTACCTTCACCTGGGCGTTCACCCCGCGCGGCTGGGCGATCCGGACATGCTCACCTGCCAGGTTGCGCAGCCCTGCTCGCTGGGCCAGCGCTATGACGGGGACCAGGCCGGCCTGCGACTCCAGATGCGGGTCATCAAACGTCGCGGAGATCTTCGCCAGCTCATGCAACAATCGCACTTGACGAGTGCTCCTTCGGTCCGGGAACTGAAAGCTTCAGCAACTCCCATCATCCCTGGTCAAGGAGCACCTTTCGCGTCGACGCGCCGTGCCCGAACCCAATTTCAGCGGTGGGTCCACGCTAAGGAACAGTGCCGAGATCCTGACGCATCGCTTCGCGCAGGCGTTGTATCGCGGCTCTAACTGACTCGTTCAGCTGTGACCGCACGCTCTCTTGTTCCATCGCTTCTATCGTGCTGACACTAGCCTCCAGAGCCTTAATGCGGCCGTATACTGTCGCTAGCTCAGTGCTAGTCAGGTGCGCAGCCTCTAGCACTTTGTCAGGCGCGATCAACTGGACCTCTGAATAGCAACGATTAAATTCGTCACGTGCCAGCTCAAGGTCCGCTTGTGTGTCGTCGGTAGTATCAAAAGTCTGGTTCTTCAATGCCTGACGAAAGTTACGAGCCGAAGCATTGAAGCGAATATAAGCGTCCTTACGCTGTTCGTATCCGATACGTTCGGCTTCGACCTGCCGTTCGTCCAAGCGCTGACGACGCGCTGACTGTAGTTCCAACTGCCTGTTCTTCATAAACAAGCGCTGGGCAAATATTGGCGCTAGTAGTGTCCCTATAACTCCGACCACAGCGACAAGCAAAGCGGTCACACTTGCGCTCACTAGGGTTTCCTAACTACATATGGCCGACTTTACAATCCAGCAGCGAGAACTCCGTACTGCAATTCCTCAACCGTTCCAGGATTGAGCGATCGTAACGTTGTGTATAGTACAGGCACATCCGTCAACTACTGGCCATGCAAATCTCACTCACAGTACCCAGGTTAATCCAAACCCGACGGTCTTCTTGCGGATAGTACAGCAGTAGGCCGAAGGGTTCGCCCACCGTAACCTTAGCATCTCGTCTAAAGAGTGCCTCCGCCGCGTCCGTGGTCAACTTCTTTACGTGCCAGTCGGTCCCGTCGGCCATAGCGACTCTTGCTGCGGTCAGGTACTCTCCAGCTGAACCTGCACGACAACCATGAAGCATTAGCTCGCTTCCGCTCAAACTTCGAATCAGCAGGAGATCCCTCAATCCATCGAGGAGGCCTATACGTTTGACCGAGTTACAGGATGCATTGTCGACTTTATCGTCGTGGGAGGACCGCTGATCTGAGATGTCAATCGCCATAATTGCTCACTATCTACGAGATGACGGCCGTCGCGTCCGAAGCTCCGACGTACTTTGCAATTGCGCCACGCACAAAGCTCACGAACTCAGTTCCGGACCTCCCTTCCAGTTGCGCCGATAGCCTTCGGGATATAAAGACCCTACAGACCTTGCTTCTTGTGTCATGCGTCTGTATGACATCACCAGCCATCGGTGTCACCCGATCAAGTCGTCGTCCTTTGGTGTAGGAATTGCCTTTATATACGAGTACCGATCCCCCACGTTCTCCGCTCGGCCTGCTCCGATCCTTCGCTGGCACATCTAGAAGGACATCACCAGGAATGATCGTCAGCCGCGGAAACTGCTGCTTAGCTTCTTCGAAGAGCTTATCTTCAAGGTCGGCAACGTCGAATATGGTCATCCTCAGAAGCTTCTCTGCTACTGCTCGTCCCGTCGTCTCATTCTCGATACTATAACTCAAGTATTCCCTGTGTATTGAACGCTCGCCGTCTATCACGTAAGCAATGGGAATCGTGGTTGATGGCCTGAACTTCTCGTGGTATAGATGGTACAAGTGTTTAAGGGCATAATCATGAGATTCGAAAAAGGTATCTTCGAGGAAACTCGGAAAGTCCAGGGCTCCGGATCTAAGTAGACGTGTAATGCAGTACTTAATCATAGCTATGATCGCGCGGTTCGTCGGATGCCAATAAACTCGCTCGTACATGAAGTTCCGCGCCATCAGCACCGACTCTGCTGCCGCTACGCCCTTCGAATTGATTGCCAAGAGAGGTCCAGTGGCCACGGCGATATCCTGGGGAGAGGGACTTCTCAATGAGCCCAGCAGTCCATCGATATCTATGCCCAGACCAAATCTTACGCCAGTCTCAGTAGCATCTTGCATCAAATAAGATACCTTGTCAGCATCCAATCCTGAAGAGAGAATCCCACCCAATACTATGTGAGATGCCAAAGAGGCGGGCTTCCTTCGGTATACTGACTCGTGCAGAGCAACAACGGCCTCGTATGTCTCGTTACTAAAGTGGCGTCGAGTTACCCAGCCGAGCGTAGGCTGCGATGGCAACTTAAGCTTATGGGCATTATTCTCGCAGGCTCGTTGAATCACTTTGCCGTAGTCGCCGCTTATGTTTTCAACTGACAAATAATCAAATGCCGCCACAAAGAGATCGTCATCCGATGGGATATCGAACTTCAGATTCTTCCAGGCTGCGGCGGGCCCCGAAAGTTCTTGCCAAGAATCGGTGGCACCTTTCAGCCGTTTCTGTTCGCTGGCATAGTCCTCGAACATGTGACTTAGTTGATAGTGGCCGATGTCGTGAAGCAGTGCCAGTATAAGTGTGGCTTCCAAGTCATGATGACTAATGAGAAGCCGGAAGACAGGACCATTTAGAAGGTGCGATAGATAGTACCGGGCGTTCCTGAGGACGAGTGCGGAGTGCTCGAGGCGGCTGTGAGTCGCACCGGCAAATTTAAGCCGCAACAGCTCTAGCTGCGGTATTCCGCCGATCCTTAGAAAGAGCTTGTGCGAGGCAAGGAAGTTTAGGCGCGGCGTGATCACCACCCTGCCAAGAGGCGTCGCAATCGCATACTTGAATTCGGCCGCAAGGCTCAGCTCTGGAACGCCCGCCGGGGCTAGGTAGTCGGGGCTAAGCTTTTCCCAGTCCCGATAGAGAGACTCGCTAGTGTAGTAAGGGTCCGAAGGCAGTGAATCCAGTATTCGCTTCTGAATCAATTGGAGAGCACGCATACCATTCGAGCCGAGCGTATTCTCGAACTTAGCCTTGATCTCCGATACGCCAAGTAGGTCTCGAAGCAAAATACCTAGTGAATAGACGTCGTGGAAAGGATAAATGACGTCGCGATTTTCGGCCGTGACGGGCTGATTACGATATTGCATAAGTTCTGGGTGAATGAGCTTGTAGGTAGTGGCGAACGGCGAGTGGTCCACAGCTTGATCGGGCTCGACCACGGAGTCCTTATCTGACTTGCGTGAACGATGCTGAAGGATTGCGGGACTGTTCGCGGCCGTCTCGCCAAACAAATGTGCGGAGCCGAAGTCAAGGAGCACTGCCTGCCGGGTCTTGTCTGACAGCCTTCGGCACCGGATATTTTCCTGTTTAATATCTCCGTGCGCGATCCCGAGTTCGTGCATGTAGCGGACGGCTCGCAGCACTTGGGAGACCAGAGCATAACATTGCTCGGGAGTGGTAAGTGCGGACTTCATCTCGTCTTGAAGCTTTTCGCCCTCTACCCACTCGGTTACATGATAGGCCCAAGATTTTCCTTCATATTCGAGATCCGTGCCGAACTCGTACAGACGTACGATGTTGCCATGGGAAAGCTGGGCTAGTACGCGTTGTTCACGCTCAAACGTTGCGTGATAATCACTGGTGCTGGTGCCATGCGGCGTGTCGCGCGAAGGCATTGTGAGTACCTTCAAGACGCGATCTTGTATATCTTCGTAAACGACCCGATATACGGTACCCACTCCTCCTGCGTCAATAGTCTCGGCAGGATTCTGCGGCTCTCGTCGCCCGTCCTTATGGACCACCGCGTACCGGCCATTAAGAATCTCGTCGCCAGCTTGGAACTGTGGTGCGGAGTGCTCAGGCGTAGTCAACCGTGCTCCACCCCCCCTGCAGGACCTGACACGTGTCAGTTGCATGCGCCCTGCAGGGTGCATATCACATGGGTGGGCTGCCGTCACGTAAACGTTCTGAGGTGTGACTGTATTGATGCGATCGCAGTTCCGCGCACCGTGGGGCAAGTGAGCCTTGGCGCGGCTTGCGTTCTCTGACGGCGACGACGCCGGAATCCGCCCGAAGGGTGGCCCAAGCTCTGGACCTGGCCCAAGGGTCCCCCGGGGCGCCGCGCGGGCAGGATGACTGATCTTGACGTACACGGTGCGAGATCGGTAAGGCTCTTGGGGAGGACCAGAGACCCACCCCAACTCGGTAAAAGACCGGACGGCCTGGCCAGACCGCCGTCGTCTCTGTCGGCTCTTCCACCGGAGCTCGACCCTGCGGTCCACGTATGATGATGTGCCCGGAAATCATGGGACTGACACTGGCCGTCAGCCTCCAAGCGCTTGCCGCGCTAGCGCGGGAGTGATCAGATACCTGCCGCGACCTGTGGATCCTGGCCAGCAAGATCACGATACGTATGATCGCCATCACTAGGGCGGCGCCCAGCCCGGCTTCCATGTACGCGTAACTCATGGCCCTTCTCTGCGGCTAGCGCGCCCTCTGGGTCGCTTGTCCGGTCCGCTCGGTTAACGGTTCGATAGGAGTGCTTCACGCCGCATCCTGCCAGCCAGTACGGACAGTCGGTGTTCCTGGACGTTTCAGGCGGGTGCACGTCAGATTTGTTGGAGATGATCTTGCATGGCGACCGGCCAGGCTGAGTCTGGGTCGCCGAGTCTGTCAGACGCCCGTCGTAGCGCCTGGCGGCGACTCCGGTAGCTCACAGTTCCTCCCACAACAGACGACATGGGCGCCGAGTTGTCTGTCCTGGGAGGTCCGGCCGTCAGGCCGGCTGGACTGGATGTATGTCCCCGGGCAGAGCGCGATGGAGCTGGCCGCGGGAGCTGATGCCGAGCTTGGCGAAGATCTTGCTCAGGTGGTACTGGACGGTGCGCGCGCTGATGAACAGCCGCGCGCCGATCTCCGGATTGGACAGGCCGTCGCCGGCCAGCCGCGCGACCTGCGCCTCTTGGGCGGTCAGCGCCGCACTGGGCCGGCCGCGCGCGCCGGGGCGGGCGCCGGTGCGTGTGGCCACGGTCTCGCCGGCGGCCGCCAGCTCGCGCCGGGCCCGCTCGGCGAATCCCTCCATGCCCATGTCGTCGAGCATCTGGTGGGCGGTGCGCAGCTGCTCGCGCGCTTCACCGCGGCGGCGCTTGCGGCGCAGCCACTCGCCGTAGAGCAGATGCGCGCGGGCCAGCTCGGGACGGCGGTCCGTACGGTCGAGCCGGCCGATCGCCTCGCCGTAGTGGTCCCGCGCGGCTTCTCCGTCGGTCAGGACCGCCAGGCCCCGCGCCTCCATCCCGAGCGCGTACTCGGTTCCGCTGGCCTGTGCCCATTCGGCCAGCCGGTCCAGCGCGTCGCTGGCGGTGCGCGTGCTCCCGGTGCGCACGGCGGCCTCGATCAGTTCGGGCAACGCGAACACGGAGACATCCAGGTGCCTGTGCTCGCTGGCCTGCCGGGCCGCCGCCAGTGCTTCGTGGTGGCGGCTGAGCCCGTTGTAGAGGACCGCTGCCACCCAGTGCGCCCACGTCACCGAGACTCCCTGCCCCGCGGCTGTGGCCGCCTCGATGGCCGATCGGATCAGCGGGACGGCGTCGGCTTCCCTGCCCCGGAACGAAGCCAGCATCATGGCGGCCAAGGGCGCGATGCGAGACGAGGTCGCCTCGCAGACCGCGTCGGCCTCCGCGATCGCCGAAGCGGCGGCCGCAAAGTCGCCTCTCCATATCGCGTCCTGGGCCATGCGGTTCAGCAGGAATGGAAGCTGGCGGAGCGCGCCGATGTCACGGGCGAGCTGCACCTGCCGCACCGTCAAGCGCCAGCCATCGCGGACCCACACGCGGTTGTCCGCGTCCCTGGCGATCCAGCCCCATCGGAGCACCTCTTCTGCGGGGATGTCGGCGCCGGCAAAGGCGTCCGCAGCCTGCCGCAATGTCGGCACCGCGGCGGCCAGGCCGTCGGTGACCAGCAGGGCAAGACCGTCGAGCAGCAGGTCGGGCGGACGCGGCGGGTGGGCCGGCGGGGGGAGGGCCCGGGCGGCGCGGGAGACCTCCTCCAGGTCGCCGCCGCCCACCAGATGCCCGGCGAACATCGCCGCGTGCCATGCCTCCAGATAGGTCTCGCGCGCCAGATCCAGGTTGAGTGGCTCGAGCCGCTTGGCCGCCTTCAGCAGCAGCGAGGGAGCGTCGCTGCCCATGCCCTGCCCGAACGCGATCTGCCCGCGCAGCAGGTCCATCCGGGCACTTTGGAACTCATCCAGCGGCCCGGCCTCCGCTGTGGCCAGCAGCTCAAGAGCCTTGTCAAACGCGCCGGCTTGCAGGTTGGCCTGCGCAGCGGCCAGCGTGCGTTCCGCGATGCGCGCCGGATCGGGTGTCAGCAGCGCGGCGCGCTCGAGGAACGCCGCGGCGGCGGCCAGCCCGCCGCGGGCCTGCGCCCGGCCGGCCGAGCGTTCCAGCTCCGCCGCGACCTCCTCGTCCGGTCCGGCAGCGGCCTGCGCCCGGTGCCAAGCCCGCCTGTCCGGATCAGCCTGCGGATCGGTGGCCTCCGCGAGCGCCCGGTGCAACTGCTGCCTCTCCGAGGGTGACGCCGACCGGTAGGCGGCCGAGCGCACCAGCGGATGCCGGAACCGGACCCGGGTGCTGAACTCCGCCAGTTCCGCCTCCGCGGCCGGTACCGCTGCCTGAACCGGCAGCCCCAGCCGGCCGGCTGCCCGCCACACCAGCGCCGGATCGCCGGACGGGTCCGCGGCCGCCAGCCGGAGCAGCCGCAGGCTCTGGACTGGCAGCGCACTGAATTGCCGCTGGAAGCTCTCCTCGATCCGGCTCGTCAGCGGCATCGCGCCGGGTAGCCCGAACCCGCCCGCAAGCTGCGCCGGCGTCGCCGCGCGCGGCAGTTCCAGCAGCGCCAGCGGGTTACCGCGTGTCTCGGCGATGATCTGCTCCCGTACCAGCATGTCCAGCGGCCCGGCCAGCGCCGAATCCAGAAGCGCCCGCGCGTCGCCGTGCCCCAGCCCTTCGACCGCGAGTTCTGGCAACCCGGCCAGTTCCTCGCCCGGAACACGGGCGCCGAACGCCAGGGCGACCGGCTCGGCCGCCAGCCGCCGCGCCGCAAACCCCAGAACCTGCGCCGACGCCCGGTCCACCCACTGCACGTCATCCACCAGGCAGAGCAGCGGCTGTTCCGCTGCCGTCTCAGACAGCAGGCCCAGCACCGCCAGGCCCACCAGGAACCGGTCCGGCGGCGGGCCTTCGGTCAGGCCGAACGCGGTGCGCAGGGCGTCGCGCTGGGGTGGCGGCAGCCGTTCGGCATGATCGAACATCGGGGCGCAGAGCTGGTGCAGCCCGGCGAAGGCCAGTTCCATCTCCGACTGAACACCCGTTGCGCGCTCCACCAGGTACCCGGACGCCTGACCCAGCAGGTAGTCCAGCAGGACGGTCTTGCCTACTCCCGGTTCGCCGCGAACCACGAGCACCCGGCTTTGACCCTCACTCACGGCGTCGATGAGCCCGTCGAGTACGTCGCATTCGGCGCGCCGGTCAATCAGCCTTGTCGCGCCCATCCTGGCCATGTGGACTGGCGCCTCCCGATCGGCCCGGCAGCGCACAGGAAGCCGCTGCTGGTCAGCGTAACGAACCGGCGTAGTGGGGGCTATGGCCGGAATGTGCCGTCAACGTTGGCGGTGTTGGCGCGCGCGGCGTCGTTTCGGCCCCCGCCGACGAGCCACTGGTCGCCAGCTACAGCGTCGGCCTCGAATCTCACCGGGGGATGCGTCATGCCCGGTCGGGTGGCATGATCAGCAACGAATCCCGCCGCAAAGCGGACACGTGAAGGAGCTCTCATGCCCGAAGCGGTGTCTTACGAGTTCACCGGTGTGAGCGACGCCGACTACGCCGTGGTCAGCAGGCACCTCAACATCGACCCGGAAACCGAGACGGGGGACTGGCCGCCCGGGCTGCTCTCGCACGCCGCCGGCACCGCCGACGACGGCGCCTTCATCGTGGCGGAGGTATGGTC
>Ga0070698_100000762_pt1 | contig 34878 bp, 32 predicted proteins | sample KBSK1502metaG_FD_65477 | JGI IMG/M metagenome (GOLD analysis project Ga0070698, IMG submission 65477) | Corn, switchgrass and miscanthus rhizosphere microbial communities from Kellogg Biological Station, Michigan, USA - KBS K1-50-2 metaG | ecosystem: Host-associated > Plants > Roots >... | reverse complement strand
AGGATCGGGAGCTCCAGTGGGCCATCGGCCGCGACGTGCACTGCTGGATTGGAGAGCCGGTGGACGGGCGGACCGAGTTCTCGGGTCGGCTCCTGGCGGTGTCGTCGACGGCGCTGATCCTGGAGGAAGGGGTGGGGTCGGAAGGGGTGGGGCTGCGGCGTGAGGTGCCGCGACGGCTGGTGACGAAGGCACGGCTGGAGGTGGCGTTGTTCGGGCGGGCGAAGCGATGATGAACAAAGATCTCATCTACGTGATCGAGCAGATCGGACGTGAGAAGGGGATCAGCAAGGAGGTCCTCTTCGAGGCGCTGGAGTCTGCCCTCCTGTCGGCGTCCAAGAAGACGATGGGCGCCGCCGACAACGTGCGGATGGAGATCGACCGCCGCACCGGGGCCCTGCGCGTCTTCGCCCGCAAGAAGGTGGTGACGGCGGTCGCCGATCCGAAGCTCGAGATCACGCTCCCGGAGGCCCGCCGGCTCAACACCGAGGCGCAGCTCGAGGACGAGATCGAGGTCGAGCTGGCCCCGCAGGAGTTCGGGCGGATCGCGGCCCAGACCGCCAAGCAGGTGATCCTGCAGCGGGTGCGGGACGCGGAGCGCGACGCGGTCTATTCGGAGTTCATCGACCGCGAGGGCAAGATCGTCCGCGGGACGGTGCACCGGATCGAGAAGCGGAACGTGGTGGTGGAGCTGGGGAAGGCGGAGGCGGTCATCACCGAGCGCGAGCAGCTGCCCGGCGAGCGGTACAATCCAGGCGACCGGCTGCGCGCCTACATGCTGGAAGTGAAGAAGACCGCCAAGGGACCGCAGATCCTCCTCTCGCGCACTCATCCGGGCTTCCTGGTGCGGCTATTCGAGACCGAGATCCCGGAGATCGCGGAGGGTATCGTGCTGGTGAAGGCCGCGGCCCGCGAGCCCGGAGAGCGCGCCAAGGTCGCGGTCGCGTCGACCAAGCGCGACGTCGATCCGATCGGGGCCTGCGTCGGACTCCGGGGCACGCGCATCCAGGTCATCAGCCGGGAGCTGCGCGGTGAGAAGATCGACATCGTGGAGTGGGCTCCCGACCCGGCCGTCTTCGTGGCGCGGGCGTTGTCGCCGGCCAAGGTGTCCTCGGTCACGATGTCGGACCCGGAAGAAGGGGCCGGAGAGAACGAGCTACGCTCGGTGCTGGTCATCGTTCCCGACAACCAGCTCTCCCTCGCCATCGGCAAGAAGGGGCAGAACGCACGGCTGGCCGCCAAGCTCACCGGCTTCCGCGTCGATATCAAGAGTGAGGGCGAGGTCGAGGAGGAGCGCCGGCGCGACGAGGAGGAGCGGTCGGAGGGTCGCGAGGATCTGGGGCGGCTGCCCGGGGTCGGCCCGCAATTGATCGACCGTCTGGTGGACGCCGGCCTGCACTCGCCGGCCCGGATCGTGGCCGCGGGGCTGCCCGCGCTGCAGGCGCTCCCCGGCATCGGCGAGACGAAGGCGACTTCGATCCTGGCCGCGGCCTCCGCGTGGGTGGCGGAGCATCCGGCGCCGATCGCCTCCAGTGGCGACCCGGAGACGCCGGGCACCGACAACGGCGGGCCGCAGACCGAGCCGAGTCACCTGGAACACTGACCGCGGGGCGCGTTACGGGACTTCGGCCGAGCCAGCCTCAGCGCACCTGCATCGCCTGCCGGACCGCGCGGGCGAAGATGGAGCTGATCCGGCTGGTGCGCGGTGAGGCAGGTGCGGTGCAAGTCGATCGTGACGGAAGGGCGGCGGGGCGCGGCGCGTACGCGTGCGCCACGACCGAGTGTCTGGAGAAAGCGCTGCAGGCGGGCCGGCTCGGGCATGCGTTCAAGCGTGCGAGCCGTCCCCCGCAGGAGAGCCCGGCCGCCATTCTGGCGAGCCGGATGAGGAGGTAAGCGCGCGTGGCGGTACGGGTGAAGGTCATCGACCTGGCGAAGGAGCTGGGCGTCACCAGCAAGGACTTGATCGTGGCGCTCGAGGGCATGGGCCACAAGGGCGTGCGGGCCATGAGTCCCCTTCTCGCCGCGACGGCCAACGAGCTGCGGGTCAAGCTCGGCCGCGGCCGCGAGCTGCCCGCCGAGGCCAAGCCCAAGCGCGCCCCCAAGCCGAAGCCGGCGGAGGGCGACGCGGTGGCCGCGCTGCCGAAGAAGAAGGCGGCGGCGGGCACGTCGGCCCGCACGAAGAAGGTCGCGGCCAAGGCCGGCGAGGAAGCGCCGACTCACGTCGAGCTGGCGCCGGCGCCAGTGCTGGAAGTGCCCAAGCCGGCGGCTACGATCTTCCGACCGGCTCCCGCTCCTCTGGCGCCGCCTGCTCCGCCCGAGATCACGCCGGCGCCGCCACTCGTCCCCGCGGCCACGGTGGCGCCACCTCCCGCGCCCGCCGCGCCGTCCAGGCCCGTCGTCCCGCCGCCGCCCGCGCCGCCCGTCCGCCCGGCCGCGCCCGTGCCTCCGGTCGAGGTGCGCCCCGCGGCGCCCCCGATTCCGCGGCGCGCGCCGAGCCCGCCGCTGGCGCCGCCGCGCCCGCTCATACCGCCGGGGGCCCCGCCGCGTCCCGCCGCCCCGCCGCTGCCAACGCGGCCGGCGGCGCCGCCGGTTCCCGCCCGCCCTGCCGCGGTCGCGCCGCCCGCTCCGCCCAAGCTCGCGCCCATCGCCGCTCCGGCCGCACCGCCGGCACCGCCCGAGCCGCCGCAGGAGATCAAGCGGGAGCTGATCAAGCTGCCGGAGTCCGTCACGGTGGGCGAGCTGGCGGCGGCGATGCGCCACAAGGCCACCGAGGTCATCAAGGCGCTGGTGGAGCTGGGCGTGATGGCGACCGTGAACGAGGTGCTCGATCCCACCGCGGCGAAGCTGGTCGCCGACAGGTTCCACTTCGACGTCGAGGTCCGCTCGCTCGAGGGCGACGTGCTGGAAGAGGAAGAGACCGATCCGGCGCAGCTCCGGCCGCGGCCGCCCGTGGTCACGGTGATGGGCCACGTCGACCACGGCAAGACCTCGCTGCTCGACGCCATCCGCACCACCAAGGTGGCGGAGCGGGAGTTCGGCGGTATCACCCAGCACATCGGGGCCTACCAGGTGGACACCTCCCACGGCCGGGTCACCTTCCTGGATACGCCGGGCCACGAGGCCTTCACGGCCATGCGGGCTCGCGGCGCCCAGGCGACGGACATGGTGGTGCTGGTCGTGGCCGCCGACGACGGCGTGATGCCCCAGACGGTGGAGGCCATCAATCACGCCAAGGCCGCCAACGTGCCGATCCTGGTGGCGGTCAACAAGATCGACAAGCCGGGAGCCGATCCGGACCGGGTCAAGCGCGAGCTGTCCAACCACGGCCTCGTGCCCGAGGACTGGGGCGGCCAGACGATCTTCATTCACACCTCGGCCAAGCGCGGTGACGGCATCCCACAGCTCCTCGAGATGACCGCGCTGCAGGCCGAGATCCTCGAGCTGCGCGCCAACCCCGCGCGGGCCGGGCGGGGGGTCATCGTGGAGGGCCGGCTCGACCGAGGGCGGGGGCCGGTGGCCACCGCGCTCATCCAGTCGGGCACGCTCAAGGAAGGCGACGCGGTGGTGGTCGGCTCGCACTCGGGCCGCGTCCGGGCCATGTTCAACGATCGGGGCAAGAAGGTCCAGAGCGCCGGCCCCTCCGATCCGGTCGAGGTCCTCGGACTCTCCGGCGTACCCCAGGCGGGAGACACCATGCTGGTCGTCTCCGACGAGCGCAAGGCGCGGCAGATCGCGACCGTGCGCAGCGAGCGCGACAGGCTCAAGGGCAAGGGCGCGACGCGCATCACCCTCGAAGACCTGCACAAGCAGATCGCGGCGGGCGAGGTCAAGGAGCTGCGGCTCGTCTTGAAGGCGGACGTGCAGGGCTCGGTGGAGGCGCTCACCGAGTCGCTCGAGCGCCTCTCCACCGACGAGGTCAAGCTCAAGGTCATCCACAGCTCGGTGGGCGCGGTGACCGAGTCGGACGTCATGCTGGCCTCCGCCTCCAACGCGATCGTGCTCGGCTTCAACGTCAAGGCCGACCCGAAGGCGGCGACCCAGGCTCAGGCCAACGGTGTGGACATGCGCAGCTACAACGTGATCTACGACGCGATCAACGACGTCAAGGCGGCCCTGTCGGGGATGCTGGCGCCGGAGATCCGCGAGGTCATCCTGGGCCGCGCCCAGGTGCGCCAGCTCTTCCCGATCTCCAAGGTGGGCACGATCTACGGCTCCTCGGTGAGCGAGGGCAAGATGGTCCGCGGCTCTCGCGCCCGCATCAAGCGGGGCGACACCGTCCTGGGAGAGGGGACCATCGGCTCGCTCAAGCGGTTCAAGGACGACGTGCGCGAAGTGTTGCAGGGGCTCGAGTGCGGCATCGGCATCGAAGGAATCAAGGGCGTCCAGCCCAACGACGTCATCGAGGCCTTCAGCACTGAGGAGGTCGCCCGGACGCTATAGCGTCGCCGGGGGTTTCGACCATTGTCGGGAGCGCGGGTGGCGGTGGGCACCGTCGAGCTGCACCTGCCGGACGTCGGATCGCTCAAGGGCAAGCGTCACGCGCTCAAGGGACTGAAGGACACGCTGCGGCGGCGCTTCGAGATCTCGGTGGCCGAGGTGGATCACCACGACGTGTGGCAGCGCGCCACCCTGGCCCTCGCCTGCGTCTCGGGCGACTCCCGCCACGCCAACGAAGTCATCTCCAAGGCGATGGACTACATCGAGGACCACGTCGACGGCTGGGTCACCGACATCAACGTCGAGGTATTGTGAGGCGCAGCCGAAGGCGAGCCGAACGCATCAGCAACGCGCGGCGAGCCGAACGCATCTGAAAGAGGCCTCACGGTGGCGTCAGCGTGCGAGCCGGCGGTGGCCCGGTGAGGCGCAGCCGAAGGCGAGCCGAGCGGATATAGGAGTGAAGCTTACCGTAGCGACACGGAGCGACACGATGCAGGGCAAGCGGCTCGAGCGGGTCAACCAGCTGATCAAGGAAGAGATCTCCATGCTGGTCCAGCGGCAGCTCAAGGACCCGCGACTCGGATTCGTCACGGTGACCGAGGTGGACACGAGCCCGGACCTCAAGCACGCCAAGGTGTTCGTCTCCGTGCTCGGGCCGGAGGAGCAGTGGGCCGCCTCGTTCAAGGCCCTCGAGAGCGCCCGCGGCTTCGTTTGGAGCTGGCTGCGCCGGCATCTGGACCTGCGCGCGACGCCGGAGCTCCTGTTCCGCCCGGACCGTTCGATGGAGCACGCCGCGCACATCCAGTCCCTCCTCGCCGAGCTCAAGGCGAAGGCGGACGATCCGCCGGAGCGCGACTGAGATGACGACGGTGGTCTCGCCGGAGCCGCCGGCCCGGCTCCGTGAGCTCCTCGGGCGTCCCCGCGGCGAGGCCCTGATGCTGGGGCACGTCCATCCGGACGGCGACGTGCTCGGCACGCTGCTCGGCCTGGGCCTCGCCATGGAGCGTGCCGGCTGGACGGTGACCTACGCCGGTCCCGACCCGGTGCCGGAGGTGCTCGACTTTCTCCCGGGCGGGGACCGTTGGCAGGTGTGGCGGGCGGCCCCCCATCGGTTCGACACCGTCATCCTGACCGACTGCCCCAACGACGGCCGGACCGAGGGCCTGCTGGAGAGCGCCCGCTCCGCGGACGGCCAGGTCCTCAACATCGATCATCACCCGGACAACCGCCGCTACGGGACGGTCAACTGGATCGATACGTCCGCCGCCGCCACCGGCGAGATGGTCTTCGATCTGCTGACCGCGCTCGGATGGCCGATCGGCCGCGAGGTAGCGCTGAACCTGTACACCGCGCTGCACACCGACACCGGCTCCTTCCGCTACTCGAACACCACGCCGCGCACCTTCCGCATCGCGGCCGCGCTCACCGCGGAAGGCGCCGAGCCCGCGCTCGTCACCGACCGGCTGTACCAGCGCCGGCCCAAGGACGCGCTCCTCACGCTGGGGGGCCTGCTGAGCCGCGTCGAGGTCAGCGAGGACGGCCGCATCGCCTGGCTGACCGTGCCGGAGGGCGCGGCCTCCGAGGAGTTCATGGCCGCCGAGGACCTGGTGACCTACCCGCGCTCCATCGCGGGGGTGAAGGTGGCCGTCCTCCTCCGCGCGGAGCCGAGCGGCCTCGTGAAGGCGAGCCTCCGGGGCAAAGGCGAGGTGCCGGTGAATCGCATCGCGCATCGCTTCGGCGGCGGCGGCCACGAGAACGCGGCGGGCTGCACGCTGCCCGGGCCCCTGGCCACCGCGAAGGCGACCCTGCTGGCGGCGGTGAAGCAGGTCCTCGACGGCGCGGCCTCGTGAGCCTCCCCCACCGCTCCGGCATTCTGCCGGTCGAGAAGGGGACCGGCGTCACGTCGTTCCAGGTCGTGGCCCATCTGCGCCGCGTGCTCCGGGCGCCGCGCATCGGTCACGGCGGCACGCTCGACCCCGCCGCCACCGGGCTCCTGCCGATCCTGATCGGCGAGGCGACGAAGCTCACCCCGTACTTGGTGGAGCTCGACAAGGAATACGTGGCCACCGTGCGCCTCGGGATCACCACCGAGAGCCAGGACCTCTCGGGCGCCGTGCTCGAGACGCGAACGGTGCCCGATCTTCCCCAGGCCGCCCTCGCGGCCGCGCTCGCCCCGTTCGTCGGCGTCATCCGCCAGCTCCCGCCGATGTTCTCGGCGCTGCATCGGGGTGGCAAGCGCCTCTACGACCTGGCCCGGCAGGGCGTGGAGGTGGAGCGCGAGCCGCGCGAGGTCACGATTCACGAGATCCGGCTCGAGTCGGTGAGCCTGCCCGACTTCGTGATCCGCGTCCGGTGCGGCAAGGGCACCTACGTGCGCACCCTCGCCGCGGACGTGGGCGCCGCGCTCGGCTGTGGCGCCGCGCTGGCCGGGCTCGTGCGAACGCGGGTCGGGCCGTACGCGGTGGAGAATGCGGTCAGCTGGGACGAGGTGCGCGAAGCCCGCTCTGGCGAGCGCCTCTGGCCGCGCCTCCTGCCTCCCGACTCCGCGCTGGCCGCGCTCGCCCCGGTGCGGCTGGACGCGGGCGCCGCGCGGGCGTTCGCCCACGGCCAGGCGGTGGCCACCGGTCTGCCCGCGCGCGGGTTCCTCCGGGTGTACGGCCCGGACGGCGCCCTGCTCGGGGTGGGGCAGGGGCTCGGCGACCGGGTGAAACCCGAACGGCTGCTCCATGCGGATCCTTCGCGACCTTCCGTCCTTCCCGCCTGAGCTGCGGCCCTCGGTGGCCGCGCTCGGCGCCTTCGACGGCATACATCTCGCTCATGCCAAGATCCTCGACACTGCGGTTGAGCGCGCGCGCGCCCTCGGGATGCCCGCCGTCGCGTGCACCTTCGATCCGCACCCGGCCGCGGTGCTGAGGCCTTCTCTCGCGCCGGCGCCCATCGCCACCCTCGAGGAGAACCTGGCGCACATCGCCGAGCGCGGGCTCGACGCCACCCTCGTCATCCCCTTCACCCGCGAGTTCTCGCGGATGGAGGCCGAGGCCTTCGTGGACGAGGCCCTGGTGCGCGTCCTCGGCGTCCGCGAGGTCGTGGTCGGCTTCAACCACACCTTCGGGAGCGGCGCGCGCGGTACCGCGGTGCTCCTGCGGGAGCTGGGTGCCCGCCACGGCTTCGTCACGCACGTGCTGCCGCCCTTGCAGGTCAACGGGCTCACGGTGTCGTCGAGCGCCATCCGGGAGGCGCTCCGAGAGGGCGACGTGGAGCTGGCGCGGGCGTTGCTCGGCCGGCCCTACTCGCTGACCGGCGTCGTGCAGCGCGGGGCCGGCCGCGGCCGTACCCTGGGGTTTCCCACCGCCAACCTCAAGCCGGATCGTCCGCTGGCCCTGGCCGCGGGCGTGTATGCGGCCCGAGCCCGGTGGGACGGGAAAGGGGCGGACGCGGTTGTCAATGTCGGCTACCGGCCGACTTTCGCTGAGGCCCAGTACTGGGTCGAGGCCTTTCTCTTCGATTTTTCCGGCGACCTGTACGACCGGTCGCTGACCGTCGAATTTCTCTGCCGGATCCGCGCTGAAATGAAGTTCCCCGGCGTCGAGGCGCTCAAGGCCCAGGTCCAGGCCGATATGGAGGAGGCCCGGCGGTGGCTCCGGACACAACCGGCGGGGTGAACGGGTTGAAAGCCTCACCACCGCGTGTTACACTCCGGTCTGTCTTGACGCGGGTTTGAGTCATTCAACGAACCCGTCCCAACGGAGCTGCGGTCGGGCCCTGGGGGCGTGGCGATTGGGGGGGGAACCCCCGGGAGGATCTCGGCATGCGGCTGTCCCAGGACAAGAAGAAGGGCCTGATCGAGCAGTTCAAGGTGCACGAGGGCGACACCGGCTCGCCCGAGGTCCAGATCGCGCTACTCTCCGAGCGGATCAACGGCCTCACCGACCACTTCAAGACCCACCAGAAGGACCATCATTCGCGTCGCGGGCTGCTGATGCTGATCGGCAAGCGGCGCGGCCTTCTCGAGTACCTGCGCAAGAAGGACTCGGAGCGCTACCGAGCCGTCACGGAAAAACTCGGAATTCGCAAGTGACCGCGGATCCCGATTGGATCGATCTCACCCTCGCCCGGCCTGGCCGGGTTCCCTTCGAAGTCGTACCCACCCCAGTTGGAGGACGCTGACCGTATGACACCTCACTCTGTGCAGATCCAGATCAACAACATGCCCCTGTCCATCGAGACCGGGAAGGTCGCGAAGCAAGCCGACGGCGCGGTGGTCGTCCGGTGCGGCGGGACCATGGTGCTGTCCACCGCGGTGGCGTCGAGATCCGCCCTGGAGGGCCGGGACTTCCTCCCGCTCACCGTGGAGTATCGCGAGAAGGCTTACGCGGGCGGCCGGATCCCCGGCGGCTTCTTCAAGCGGGAAGGACGGCCCGACGAGAAAGAGACGCTCACCTGCCGGCTCATCGACCGTCCGCTGCGGCCCCTGTTCCCGAAGGGCTTCCGCAACGAGATCCAGATCATCAATCTGGTCATCTCCGCGGACTCCGACAACGATCCCGACGTGCTGGCGATGATCGGCTCCTCGGCCGCCATGTCGCTGTCCGGGATCCCGTTCTCGGGTCCGGTCGGGGCGGTGCGGGTGGCCTTGGTAGACGGCAAGCTGGTGGCCAATCCCACCTACAAGCAGCTGGCCGCCTCCCCGCTCGAGCTGGTGATGGCGGGAAGCGAGGACGCCATCTTGATGGTGGAGTCCGGCGGGAAGGAAGTCAGCGAGGACCAGATGCTGGAGGCCCTGGCCTTCGGTCACGAGCGCTGCAAGGAGCTGACGCGGATCCAGAAGGACCTCGTCGCCAAGGCGGCCAAGCCGCGGTGGGCCTTCGACGCCCAGGCGGGCGCCGATGCGGCTCTCGAGGCCCGGGTGAAGGAGCTGGCCTCGGCCAAGGTGGTTCAGGCCCTCGCCATCCACGAGAAGCAGGCGCGCGCCCAGGCCCTCGACGCGATCTTCGAGGAAGTGTTCGCGGCCATCGGCGGTGACGACGCGGCCCGGGTGAAGGCCCGCGGCTCCTTCGAGAAGGTGGAGAAGGCGGAGGTGCGCCGGCTCATCGTCGACAAGGGCATCCGCGTGGACGGCCGCAGCGTGAAAGAGGTGCGCCCGATCTGGAGCGAGGTCGAGTACCTGCCCCGCGCCCACGGCTCCGCGCTCTTCACGCGCGGCGAGACCCAGGCCCTGGTGTCGGCCACGCTCGGCACCAAGGACGACGAGCAGAAGATCGAGTCCTTCGAGGGCAACGGCTACCGGCGCTTCATGCTGCACTACAATTTCCCCTCGTTCTCGACCGGCGAGGTGAAGCGGTTCGGCAGCGCGGGACGTCGTGAGATCGGGCACGGCGCGCTGGCCCAGCGCGCGATCGAGGCGGTGCTGCCCACCAAGGAAGAGTTCCCCTACACGATCCGCGTGGTGTCGGAGATCCTCGAGTCCAACGGGTCGTCCTCGATGGCCACCGTCTGCGGGGCCTCGATGGCCCTGATGGACGCGGGGGCCCCGCTCAAGGCGCCGGTGGCGGGCATCGCGATGGGGCTCGTCAAGGAGGGCGACAAGGTCGGCATCCTGACCGACATCATGGGCAGCGAGGACCACTACGGCGACATGGACTTCAAGGTCGCCGGGACCGAGAAAGGCATAACCGCGCTGCAAATGGACATCAAGATCGGCGGCGTCTCGGTGGATATCATGCGCCAGGCGTTGGCCCAGGCGAAGGAAGCGCGTCTGCACGTGCTGGGGAAGATGGCCGAGGTCATCAAGGGGCCCCGCACCGAGCTCTCGCCGCACGCCCCGCGCTTCCTCACCATCAAGATCCGGCCGGAAAAGATCCGCGAGATCATCGGCCCCGGTGGCAAGGTCATCCGCGGCATCCAGGAGAAGACCGGCGCCAAGATCGACGTGGAGGACGACGGTAAGGTGACCGTCTTCTCGCCGAGCAGCGAATCGGCCCAGATGGCCATCGGCATCATCCAGGACATCTGCCGCGAGGCCGAGCTCGACCGCATCTACGTGGGCAAGGTCAAGTCCATCAAGGAGTTCGGCGCCTTCGTGGAGATCATCCCCGGCAACGAGGGGTTACTCCACATCTCGCAGATCGCGGAGAGCCGGATCCGCTCGGTGGGAGACGTTCTCTCCGAGGGCGACATCGTGGCGGTCAAGGTCATCGAGATCGACGGCAACGGCAAGATGCGGCTCTCCCGCAAGGCGGCCCTGCGCGATCAGCCCGGGCTGTCCGAGCAGGAGAAGCTCAAGATCGCGCCCGGTTCTGCCTAGTGCCCTATCGCAAGAGCGCGCTGCCCAACGGCATCCGCCTCGTCACCGAGGCGATGCCGCATGTGCGCTCGGTCGCGGTGGGGATCTGGGTGGAGACGGGCTCGCGGGCGGAGCCCGAACCACTCGGCGGCATCTCCCACCTGATCGAGCACCTGGTCTTCAAGGGCACCGCGTCTCGCTCCGCCGAGGAGATCGCCCGCGCCATCGACTCGGTGGGCGGGCAGATGGACGCGTTCACGGCCAAAGAGCACACCTGCTTCTACGTGAGCGTGCTCGACGAGCACCTGCCCCTCGCGGTGAGCCTGCTCACCGACATCCTGCGGCGGCCCCTGTTCGCGGCGGGCGATATCGAGAAGGAAAAAGCGGTCGTCCTCCAGGAGATCAAGATGGTGGAGGACACCCCCGACGACCTCATCCACGACCTCTTCGCGGAGCGGATCTGGGCGGACCACCCGCTGGGCCGGCCGATCCTGGGGCGCTGGGACGTGGTGAAGGACTTCGACCGGGACACCGTGCTCGGCTACTTCGAGCGCGAGTACGTCCCCGGCCGCATCGTGGTGGCGGTGGCCGGCCACGCCGAACACGAGCAGGTGGCGGATCTCTTCGCGGCCGGCTTCGACGGCTGGGGGCGGCCGGCCGAGCCGCAGATCATCACGCCGCCCGCCATCCATCCGGGCATCCACACCGTGCAGAAGCCGCTCGAGCAGGTGCACCTCGTGATGGGCCTACCCGGGGTGCCCGACGCGGCGCCCGACCGCTACGCGCTCTACTTGCTCAACGACATCATCGGCGGGAGCATGTCCTCGCGGCTCTTCCAGGAAGTGCGCGAGCGGCAGGCCCTGGTCTACTCGGTGCACTCGGGCCAGCAGGCCTACCGCGACACCGGCCTCTTCTACGTGTACGCGGGGACGGACCCGGCCAACTTCGGCAAGGTCCTGCACGCGCTGATGAAGGAGATCCGCGGCCTCAAGAAGGACGGCGTGACCGCCGACGAGCTGCGCCGGTCCAAGGATCACCTCAAGGGCAGTCTCATGCTCTCGCTCGAATCCACGTCGTCCCGGATGAATCGGCTGGCTCGGCACGAGATGCGGTTCGGGTCGTTCATGTCCATGGACGAGATGCTGGGCGCCATCGACGCGGTGCAGATGGAGGACGTGGACGCCCTGATCCACCGCGTGCTCGACGAGGAGCAGCTCTCGCTCATGACCCTCGGGGCCGTCAATCGCCGGCACTTCCCCCGGGGCCTGCTGCGCTCCTAGGAGGTCGGGTGTGATCCCCCGTTACGCGCGCCCGGAGATGTCGCGGATCTGGACGTCGGAGGCCAAGTACGAGGCCTGGCTCCAGGTCGAGCTGGCGGTGTGCGACGTGTACGGCAAGCGCGGCCTCATCCCGGAGGACGCCCTGGGCCGGATCAAGGGGTGGGCGCGGGTCTCGGCGGCGCGCATCGACGAGATCGAGGCCACCACGCGCCACGACGTCATCGCGTTCCTGACCAATCTGGAAGAGGCGCTCGGAGCGGATTCCCGCTACGTCCACATGGGGCTCACCTCCTCGGACGTGGTGGACACCGCGCTGGCCCTCCAGCTCCAGCAGGCCTCCGACCTCCTCCTGGTCGGGCTCGAGCGCTTCCGGGCCGCGGTCCGGACCCTGGCCCTCCGGCACCGCGACACGCTCTGCGTGGGCCGTACGCACGGCATCCACGCCGAGCCGATGGTGTTCGGGCTCAAGGCCGCGCTCTGGTACAGCGAGGCCGGCCGCAATCTGGAGCGGCTGAAGCGGGCGCGGGAGGCGGTGCGGGTAGGCAAGCTGTCGGGCGCGGTGGGGACCTTCGCCCACGTGGACCCGGACGTGGAGGAGGAGGCCTGCCGGCTGCTCGGCCTGGAGGCCGCGCCGATCTCCAACCAGATCGTCCAGCGGGACCGTCACGCCGAGTTCTCGGCCACGCTGGCCATCGTCGCCGCGTCCCTCGAGAAGGTGGCGACCGAGATCCGCTCGCTGCAGCGCACCGAGATTTTAGAGGCTGAAGAGCCGTTTGCGGTGGGGCAGAAGGGCTCGAGCGCGATGCCCCACAAGCGGAACCCGGTCTCGTGCGAGCAGGTCTGCGGCCTGGCCCGGCTCGTCCGCACCAACGCGCTCGCTGCGCTGGAGAACGTCGCCCTGTGGCACGAGCGCGACATCAGCCACTCCTCGGTGGAGCGGGTCATCCTGCCGGACTCCACGTGCCTGGTGGACTACATGCTCCACCAGATGACGTGGATCGTGGACGGGCTGCAGGTCTATCCCGAGCGCATGCGGGAAAACATGGAGCGGAGCTTCGGCCTCCTCTTCTCCCAGCGGGTGCTCCTCAAGCTCACCGACAAGGGGCTGGCTCGGCAGCCGGCCTACGAGATGGTCCAGCGCAACGCGATGACCGCGTGGCGGGAGCGCACCCCCTTCCGCGACCTGCTGGCCGCCGATCCCGCGGTCATGACCCACCTCACCTCCCGCGAGCTCGACGAGTGCTTCGACCCGTCCTGGTACCTGCGCCACGTGGGCGCCATCTATCGTCGCGTCGGCCTGGCATGAAGGCCCGGGTGCTCGTGCGGCTCAAGCCGAGCATCCTGGACGCCCAGGGCGCCACCGTGAAGCGCGCGCTGGCCTCGCTCGGCTTCGCGGAGGTGCAGGATGTGCGCGTGGGCAAGGTCGTGGACGTCGAGCTGGACGGACTCGGCCCCGAGGAAGCCCGCCGCCGGGTCGACGAGATGTGTGCCCGCCTCCTCTGCAACCCGGTCATCGAAGACTTCTCGGTAGAAATGGTCGCCGACGATCGCTGAGCGCGGTGCGGCATGTCTCCCGCTCAGTGCTTTCCACGGTTAGCCCCTCTCTCATATCCACTCGGCTCGCCTTCGGCTGCGCCTCGCCAAGCCTTAACCTCTTGTCAGATCCGCGGCGGCAGGTTAGAGTGACGATGTAGCCACCAAAGGAGGCACACACGGACCAATGAACTTCGGCGTGGTGATCTTCCCGGGCACGTGGAGTGACTGTGATTTTCACTACGTCATCAGCGAAGTCCTGCACCAGCCGGTGCGCTATGTCTGGCACCGGGATGCCAACCTCACCGATTTCGACTGCCTGATCCTCCCCGGAGGCTTCTCCTACGGGGACTATCTCCGGGCCGGCGCGGTCGGAGGCCGGTCGCCGGTGGTCGAGGCATTGCCCGACTTCACGGCCCGCGGCGGCCTCGTGCTCGGCTCCTGCAACGGGTTCCAGATCCTCTGCGAGGCCAGGCTACTTCCGGGCGCCCTGATGCGCAACGAATGCCTGCAGTATCGCTGCCAGTCGACCTACCTGATGGTCGAGAACGCCGAGACCGCGTTCACCCGCGCGATGCGGCCCGGGCAGGTGCTCAAGATGCCCATCTCGCACGGTGAGGGGAAGTACCACGCCGACGCGGAGACCCTGAGAGGGCTGCGAGCCAAGAACCAGGTCGTGTTCCGCTACTGCACCGAGGATGGTCGGGTGGCCAAGGAAGCCAATCCCAACGGCTCGCTCGACAACATCGCCGGCGTCATCAACGAGGAGGGCACGGTCCTGGGTCTGATGCCGCATCCCGAGCGGGCCGCCGAAGCCGTGGTGGGTGGCACCGACGGGACCCTGATCTTCCACTCGATCCTCGGCACCCTCGTCGAAGACGGCTCGTTCCTCAAGCGGTAGGCCACGTGCGAACCGGGTGGGGGCGGGGTGACCGCGGCCGAGCCTAAGGTCACGCTGGACCTGGCCCAGAGCCACGGCCTCACGGCCGAAGAATACGATCGCATCATCCGGCGTCTCGGCCGGGAGCCCACCTTCACCGAGCTCGGCCTCTTCTCGGCGCTGTGGTCCGAGCACTGCGCCTACAAGCACTCGCGCGTGTTCCTCCGCTCGCTCCCCACCCGCGCGCCTCACGTGGTGCAGGGGCCCGGAGAAAACGCTGGCATCGTGGACCTGGGGGGAGACCTGGCGCTGACCTTCAAGATCGAGAGCCACAACCACCCCTCCTTCATCGAGCCCTTCCAGGGCGCGGCGACGGGGGTGGGGGGCATCCTGCGCGACATCTTCACGATGGGCGCCCGGCCCATCGCGATTCTCGACTCGCTGCGCTTCGGCGATCCCTCCGATCCGCGCACGCGGCGCCTCGTCGAGGGGGTCGTGTCCGGCATCGGGTGGTACGGCAACTGCTTCGGCGTGCCGAACCTGGGCGGTGAGGTTGGCTTCGCGCCCGAGTACGCGGGCAATCCCTTGGTCAACGCGATGGCGGTGGGGCTCGTGGCCAAGCGCGGGATCTTCCGGGCCCGGGCGGAGGGCGTGGGGAACCCCGTCTTCTACGTCGGGGCCAAGACCGGGCGCGACGGCATCCACGGCGCGACCATGGCCTCCGCGACCTTCGACGAGACGGCGGAGGAGCGGCGCCCCACCGTCCAGGTTGGCGATCCCTTCACCGAGAAGCTGCTGCTCGAGGCATGTCTCGAAGCGATGGCCACCGGCGCCGTCGTCGGCATCCAGGACATGGGCGCGGCCGGGCTGGCCTGTGCCTGCTCCGAGATGCCCGCCCGCTCCGGGACCGGCATGGAGATCGAGGCCGCGCGGGTGCCGCAGCGCGAGACCGGCATGACGCCCTACGAGATCATGCTGTCGGAGTCACAGGAGCGCATGCTCCTGGTCGCCGCCCGGGGCCGCGAGGACGAGGTGCGCGCCGTCTTCGCCAAGTGGGAGCTGGACGCCGTCGACATCGGGCGCGTGACGGACGACGGCATGCTCCGCGTCCGCTTCCATGGGGTCGTGGTGGCCGAGGTGCCGGTCACCGCGCTGGCCGACGAGGCGCCAGTCTACGAGAAGCCTACCGCGCGGCCGGCCTGGCAGGACGGGCTCGAGGCCTTCGATCCGCGGTCGCTGCCCGCACCACTCGACCTCGCCGCAGCCCTGCTGACTCTCCTGGAGTCACCCGCCATCGCCTCGAAGGAGTGGGTGTACCGGCAGTACGACCAGCAGGTCGGGATCAATTCGCTGGTCCTGCCGGGCTCCGACGCGGGGGTGCTGCGCATCAAGGGGACGCGGATCGGGGTGGCGGTCACCACCGACGGCAACGCCCGCTTCGTGTATCTGGATCCCCGGGCGGGGGCGGCGATGGCGGTGGCCGAGGCCGCGCGCAACCTGTCGGTGAGCGGGGCCCGCCCGCTCGGGCTCACGGACTGCCTCAACTTCGGCTCGCCGGAGCGGCCGGAGATCCTGTGGCAGTTCAAGGAAGCGGTGGCGGGCCTCGCCGAGGCGTGCCGCGCGCTGGAAATCCCCGTGGTGGGCGGCAACGTCTCCTTCTACAATGAGACCCTGGGCCAGGCGATCCTTCCGACGCCGATCATCGGCATGGCGGGAATCCTGGACGACGTCGAGGCACGCTCGACCCAGTGGTTCGCGGAGGCCGGAGACCCGGTCGCCCTGCTGGGGCCGGAGGCGGTCAGCCTGGGCGGGTCGGAGCTCCTGTGGACGCTGCATCGCCGCGTGGCCGGCCGGCTTGCCCCATTGGACTGGGGTGTGGAGCGGGCGGTGCAGGAGGCGTGTCGCGCCGCGATCGGCGCGCGGCTGCTCGGGTCCGCGCACGACTGCGCGGAGGGCGGCCTGGCGGTGGCCCTGGCCGAAGCCTGCGTGAGCGGGCCGCGCTGGCTGGGCGCCGACGTCGATCTCGGGCCGAGCGGTGAGCGGGCCGACCTGATCCTCTTCGGGGAAGGGCCGTCGCGGGTGGTGGTCTCGGTGAGAGCGGTGGCGGCGCGCCACTTCGAGCAGTTGATGAGCGAGTTCCGCGTACCGTGGCGCTGGATCGGGCGCGTCGGTGGCGCGCGGCTGATCGTGCGATTCGCCGGGGTTACACTCGTGGATCTGGACGTGGACCGCATCGCGGGTGCGTGGAGGGGTGGCTTTGAGCGATATGTCAGCTGAGCCGGTGGCTCTCGATCTGGACGACAAGTTCCATGACGAGTGTGGGCTGTTCGGCATCTGGAATCATGCCGAGGCCGCCAACGTGGCCTATCTCGGGCTCTACGCGCTCCAGCACCGGGGCCAGGAGTCGGCCGGCATCGCCTCCACCGACGGCCAGCACTTCCAAGTCGAGAAGGCGATGGGCTGGGTCGCCGACGTGTTCAGCCGGGACCGCCTCAAGCGCCTCCCCGGCCACCGCGCGATCGGGCACGTGCGCTACTCCACCTCGGGCAGCTCCAACCTGCGCAATGCCCAGCCCATCACCGGCACCACCGCGCATGGGCCGGTGGCCATCGCCCACAACGGCAACCTCGTCAACGCGGAGACGCTGCGCGAGGAGCTCGAGAAAGACGGCGCCGTCTTCCAGTCGTCCTCCGATACCGAGGTCATCCTGCATCTCCTGGCGCGCTCCGAGGGCGCGACGCTGGCCGAGCAGCTGGCGCGCGCGCTGACGCGCGTGAAGGGGGCCTACACGCTGCTGCTGCTCACCCCGAGCAGCGTAATCGGGGTACGCGATCCCTCCGGTTTCCGCCCTCTGACGCTCGGGCGGCTGGGCGACGCGTGGATCCTGGCCTCGGAGACGTGCGCGCTCGACCTGATGGAGGCCCGGGTCGAGCGCGACGTGGAGCCGGGCGAGATCCTGATCGTGGACGAGCGCGGTCTCACCTCGCTCAAGCCCTTCCGTCCTGCCGACCGGCTCCAGTGTGTGTTCGAGTACGTGTACTTCGCGCGCCCGGACTCGGTGCTGTGGGGGCGCAACGTGCACGCGGTGCGCAAGGCCCTCGGTCACCAGCTCGCCCGCGAGCATCCGGCCGTGGCGGACCTGGTCATCCCGGTACCGGACTCCGGGGTGGGGGCGGCGCTCGGCTTCTCTGAAGAATCAGGACTACCCTATGACACCGGTCTGGTTCGCAACCATTACGTGGGCCGCACCTTCATCGAGCCGCAGCAGGGCATCCGTCACTTCGGGGTGAAGGTGAAGCTCAACCCGAATCGCGAGGTGCTGGACGGCAAGCGGGTCGTCGTCATCGACGACTCGATCGTCCGCGGCACCACCAGCCGCAAGATCGTCAAGATGATCCGGGCCGCCGGCGCGCGTGAGGTGCACGTGCGCATCTCCTCGCCGCCGATCCAGTGGCCCTGCTACTACGGCATCGACACGCCCACCCGGCGTGAGCTGATCGGGTCGAGCCACAAGGTCGAGGAGATCCAGCGCTATCTCGGGGCGGACTCGCTCGGCTACCTGTCGCTCGAGGGGATGCTCAAGGCCACCGGGTCGGACCCGCATCACTTCTGTCACGCGTGCTTCACCGGCCAGTATCAGGTGGGCTTCGAGTCCGAGGAACTGGCGCAGCTCAGGCTGTTCGACTCGTAAGGAGTATGGATCCGCTGACGTATCGGGCGGCCGGCGTGGACATCCAGGCCGGCGACCTCGCCGTGCGCCGGATCGCGCCGCTGGCCGCGTCCACCCACCGGCCGGAAGTGCTGGGCGGCATCGGCGCGTTCGCGGCCTTCTGCCGTGTTCCCGATGGCTACCGCGATCCCGTCCTCGTCTCCTCCACCGACGGGGTCGGGACCAAGCTCAGGATCGCCATCATGGCCGACCGCCACGACACGGTCGGCCTCGACCTGGTCGCGATGGGGGTCAACGACCTGCTCGTGCACGGCGCCGAGCCCCTCTTCTTCCTCGACTACCTGGCCGTGCACCGGGTCGAGCCCGACCGGATCGAGACGATCGTGGCGGGCATCGCGGCCGGCTGTCGCCAGGCCGGCTGCGCCCTCGTCGGCGGCGAGACCGCGGAGATGGGCGCCTTCTATGCGCCGGGGGAATACGACCTCGCCGGCTTCGCGGTCGGCGTGGCCGAGCGCAGTGCGCTCATCACCGGGGAGCACGTGGCGGTCGGGGACCGCGTCCTGGGCCTGGCCTCCTCCGGCCTACACTCCAACGGCTACACCCTGGCGCGCGAGGCCATCTTCGGCCGGATGGGGCTCAAGCTCGGCGATCCCATTCCCGGCGTTGGGCGCCGCGTGGTCGACGAGCTGCTCGAGCCCACCCGCATCTACGTCAAGCCGGTGCTCGGCCTGCTCCGGGAGGTGCGCGTGAAGGCGATGGCCCACATCACGGGCGGCGGGATCACCGAGAACCTCCCGCGAGTGCTCCCGGAGGGACGGCGCGCTCGGATCGATCTCTCGGCCTGGCGCGTGCCCCAGATCTTCACCGCCATCCAGCGCGCCGCCGCGGTGGACGACGCGGAGATGCGGCGCACGTTCAACATGGGCGTGGGCTTCGTGCTGATCGTTGCTCCCGCGGACGTCGACACCTCGACGAAGCGGCTGCAGACCGCGGGGGAGCGGGTGACCGAGATCGGCCAGATCGTCGCGGGCGCCCCCGGGGTGGACTATGCCTGAGCGGCTGCGGGTCGGCGTGCTCGCCTCCGGCCGCGGATCGAACTTCCGCGCCCTCGTCGAGGCCGCGGCGGCCGGGCGCATTCCCGCCGACGTGGTCGTGCTCGTCACCGACCGGCCGAGCGCCCCCGCGCTCGACATCGCCCGCGCAAGCCGGATCGAGGCGGTCGTGGTGGACGCCAAGCACCACCCCTCGCGGGAGGCGCACGAGAAGGCGGTGATCGGCGTGCTCGAGGAGCGGCGCGTGGGCCTGGTCTGCCTTGCCGGCTACATGCGGCTCCTGACCGGACCCTTCGTCGGGCACTTCGCGGGCCGCTTGCTCAACATCCATCCGTCGCTGCTTCCGGCTTTCCCGGGGCTCCACCCTCACCGCCAGACCCTCGAGCACGGGGTCAAGGTATCGGGCGCCACCGTGCACTTCGTGGACGAAGGGGTGGACACCGGTCCCATCGTGCTGCAGGCGGCGGTGCCCGTGCTCCAGAACGACACGGAGGCCACGCTGTCCGAGCGCATCCTGGCGGTGGAGCACCGGCTCTATCCGGAGGCGGTCCGGCTCTTCGCGCTGGGCCGGCTCGAGATCCGCGGCCGCCGCGTGCACATCAGGGAGAGCACATGACTCGAGTGCGACGAGCCCTCATCAGCGTCCACGACAAGACCGGGGTGGTGGACTTCGCGCGCGGCCTCCAGACGCTGGGCGCCGAGATCCTCTCCACCGGCGGAACCGCGAAGCTGCTGCGCGAGTCCGGGGTCGCGGTGGTGGACGTGGCCGAGGTCACCGGGTTCCCGGAGATGCTCGACGGCCGCGTGAAGACGCTCCACCCCACAGTGCACGGCGGCATCCTGGCCCGCCGCGATTTGCCCGAGCACGTGGCCGCGCTCGAGCGACACGGGATCCGGCCCATCGATCTCGTCGCGGTGACGCTCTATCCCTTCGAGAAGACGGTGGCCCGGGCCGGTGTCCCACTCGAGGAAGCGATCGAGAACATCGACATCGGCGGGCCCAGCATGATCCGGGGGGCGGCCAAGAACCACGCGCACGTGGCGGTGATCACCGATCCTGGCCAGTACGGGCCGGTGCTGGACGAGCTGCGAAAGATGGACGGCGCGCTCTCGGCCGGCACGCGCTTCCGCCTGGCCTTCGAAGCCTTCCGGCGCACCGCGCAGTACGACGCGGCCATCGCCGCCTACCTGCGCGATCCGGGCACGGTGGGACGTGCCGCCGCGGCCACCTCCGGCTTCCCCGAGCGCCTCTCGGTCGAGGGTGTGCGCGTCCAGTCCCTGCGCTACGGCGAGAATCCGCACCAGACCGCGACCTTCTACCGGCCGGCCGAGGGAGCGCTGGGGCTCAGCGCGGCCACCCAGCTCCACGGTCCCGAGCTCTCGTACAACAATCTGCTCGATTGGTCGGCGGCCCTCTCGCTCTTGCTCGAGTTCGACGACCCGGCGGCGGTGGTGATCAAGCACACCAATCCGTGCGGCGTCGCCCTCGGCCAGAGCGCGGGCGAGGCGATCCGGAAGGCCAAGGCCAGCGACCCGGTCTCCATCTACGGCGGCATCGTGGGTGTGAATCGCCCGGTCGACCTCGAAGTCGTGAAGGAGCTGTCGGGCATTCTGCTCGAGATCCTCTTCGCGCCCGGCTACGAGGCGGACGCGCTCGAGGAGATCCGCCGCACCAAGAAGAAGTGCCGGGTATTCCAGCTTCCGTGCGCGCGCCGCGAGTATCCCGCGCGCCTGCAGGAGGTGCGGAGCGTCTGGGGCGGGATGCTGCTCCAGGAGGCCGACCTCACCGATCTGGACCCGGCCGCCCTCAAGGTGGTCTCGCGGCGGGCGCCCACCGAGACGGAGCTGCGCGCGCTGCGCTTCGGCTGGCGCGTGGCCAAGCACGCCAAGTCCAACGCCATCGTGCTCGCGACGCCCGACCAGGTGGTCGGGGTCGGAGCCGGGCAGATGAACCGGGTGGATTCGGCGCGCCTCGCGGTGATGCGGGCGCGCGAGCTGGGCCTCGAGACCAAGGGCTCGGTGTGCGCCTCCGACGCGTTCTTCCCGTTCCGCGACGGCCTCGACGTGGTGGCCAAAGCCGGCGCCACCGCGGTGATCCATCCGGGCGGCTCCCTCCGCGACGAGGAGGTCGTGGCGGCGGCCGACGAGCACGGCATGGCCATGGTGGTGTGCGGGATTCGCCATTTCAAGCACTAGCCCTCCGCCCGAGCGGGTCTTCACGCTGCGGGAGCTGACGCGGCTCCTGCGGCTGTCTCCCAAGCGCCGCTCCCAGCTCAAGCGGCTCGGGCTGCTCCGCGACGATCCGGGCGGGTTGCGCTTCCGCGAGCTGGTCTCGGTGCGCGCGGCCGCGAACCTGCTCGAGAGCGGCGCGAGCGTCCGCCAGGTGCGAGCGGCGCTCGATGGGGCGCGGCGGCTGGCCCCGGAGGTGCAGACGCCGCTGGCCGAGCTGCGGCTGGTCGTGCACGACCGCCGCGTGGTCGTGGAGCAGGACCGCCTGCGGCTCGATCCGGGCACCGGCCAGGCCCTGCTCGACTTCGCGGTGGGCGATCTCGAGCGCGAGACCCGCGAGGCGCTGCTCACCGGCATGGTGCGCCCGCTCATCCCGCCCGCCGACGCGGCCGAGGTGTGGTTCCAGCGGGCCTCGGAGTGGGACGGCGATCCCGAGCGCTGGGAGTCGGCGGTGGATGCCTACGAACGCGTGCTCGACATGGATCCGGGCTACGCCGCGGCCTGGAACAATCTCGGCCTCCTGCATCACCGGATGGGGCAGTACGAGCGCGCCGGCGAGTGCTATCGCGCCGCGCTGGAGGCCGACGACGGCTGCTGCCAGGCCGCGTTCAACCTGGGCTCGCTCCACGAGGATCTCGGCGACTTTCCGGTGGCGGTGACGTGGTATCGCCGCGCGCTGGAGCTGGAGGCAGACTACGCCGACGCCCATTTCAATCTGGCGGGCGTGCTCGCCAAGATGGGCCGGAGCGAGAGCGCGGCGGTGCACTGGCGGCGCTATTTGGAGCTGGACGTGGGGAGCCCCTGGGCCAAGATCGCGCGCGCCCATCTCGAAGACGGTGCCGACCAGACCGAGGGCGACGACGCGCCGGAGCCCGACGAATGACCGACGTGCTCCTGGTCGGGGGTGGCGGGCGCGAGCACGCGCTCGCCTGGAAGCTCGCCCAGAGCCCGCGGCTCGGGCGCCTGACCGCGGCGCCGGGCAATCCGGGGATCGCCGCGCACGCCCGCTGTGTGACGGTGAAGGACACCGACGTCGAGGGGCTGGTGGCGCTGGCCCAGCACGAGCGCCCCGACCTCGTCGTGGTGGGACCCGAGATGCCGCTGGCCCTGGGGCTCGCGGACCGGCTGCGGGCGGCCGGGTTCGCGGTGTTCGGGCCGAGCGCGGCCGCGGCCCGGCTCGAGAGCTCGAAGGCGTTCGCCAAGGACGTGATGGCCCGTCACGCGATCCCGACCGCGCGCTTCCGCACGTTCCAGGACGCGCTCGCGGCCCGGGGCTATTGTCGCGAGCTAGGCGCGCCGCTGGTGGTGAAGGCCGACGGCCTCGCCGCGGGCAAGGGCGTCATCGTGTGCCGCACGCTCGACGAGGCGGACCGGGCGCTCGCCCTGTGCTTCGAGGAGCGGGCCTTCGGGGCCGCCGGACTCACGGTCGTCGTCGAGGAGTTCCTGGAGGGCGAGGAGGCCTCGTTCTTCGCGCTGGCGGACGGCGCGGCGGTGCTGCCGCTCGCGGGCGCGCAGGACCACAAGACGGTGTTCGACGGCGATCAGGGGGCGAACACGGGCGGGATGGGCGCCTACTCGCCCGCGCCCGTCCTGGACGAGGCCATGCAAGAGCGGGTGATGGCCGAGATCGTCCGGCCGGTCATCGCGGCCATGGCCAAGGAAGGCGCTCCCTACACTGGTGTGCTGTACGTCGGCCTGATGATCACGCGCGAGGGGCCGAAAGTCATCGAGTTCAACTGCCGCTTCGGCGATCCGGAATGTCAGGCGATCGTGCCTCGCCTCGCGGCCGACCTGCTCGCGTTGCTGCAGGCCGCGGCGACGGGGCAGGGGCTTCCCACCACGCTCGCCTGGAGCCCGCAACCTTCCGTGTGCGTGGTGGTGGCCTCCGGAGGCTACCCCGGGCCCTACCAGACGGGACGGCCGATCGCGGGAGTCGAGGCCGCCGCTGGACTCGCCGACGTCAACGTCTTCCAGGCCGGGACGGCGCTCGAGTCGGGTCGGCTGGTCACCGCGGGCGGACGCGTGCTGGGAGTGCAGGCCTTGGGAGACGACGTGACCTCCGCCATCCGGCGAGCCTATGCAGGGGTGGAGCGGATCCGGTTCGACGGCGCCCACTACCGCCGCGACATCGGCCATCACGCCCTGAGACGGCTCGGGTGAGCACGGCGACGATCGCGACCAGCATCATCAGCGTGGATCCGGCCGAGCCCGATCAGTCGGTGATGCGCGCCGCGGGCGCGCTGGTCGAGACGGGCGGGCTCGTGGCCTTCCCGACCGAGAGCTTCTACGGCCTCGGCGCCGACGCCCTCGACCCGGAGGCGATCGCGCGCGTGTTCGAGGTCAAGGGCCGGCCCGAGGACAAGCCGCTGCTCGTGCTGGTCGACTCGATCGACATGGCGGCCCGGCTCACCACCCACCTCGGCGCCGGGGCGCGGGCGCTCATGGAGCGCCACTGGCCCGGCCCTCTCACGCTCGTGCTGGAGGCCGCCCCGAGCGTCCCGGCCGGCCTCACCGGCTCCACCGCCACCATCGGAGTGCGGATGCCGGGCCACGCGGTCGCCCGCGCGCTCGTCCGCGCCGCGCGGCGCCCGATCACCGCGCCGAGCGCGAATCCCACCGCGGCCCCGCCGCCCCTGACCGCGGCGGCGGTGCGGGAGTACTTCGACGGGCGCGTGGAGCTGATCCTCGACGGCGGGCCGACCGCCGGCGGCGTGGGCTCCACCATCGCCGACTGCACGGTCTGGCCGCCCCGCATTCTCCGCCAGGGCCCGGTGGTCCTCGAGGCAGCATGCGGATAACCGGCGTGATCCAGGCGGGCGGCCGGAGCACGCGGATGGGGGGCCGGCCCAAGGCGCTGCTGGAGCTCGGCGGCCGACGCATCATCGACCGGGTTGCGGACGTGGTGCGGGACGTCGCGGACGACGTGCTGATCGTGACCAATACCCCGGAGCTCTACGCCTCCCTCGACCTGCCGATGGTGCCGGACGCCTTCCCGGATCACGGCTCCCTGGGCGGCATCTACTCGGGGCTGCGCGCGGCCGCCGGCGACACCGCCTTCACCGTCGCGTGCGACATGCCCTTCCTGATGACCGAGGTAGCGCGGCTCGTAACGGGACGGGCCGGGGAGGCCGACGTGGTGGTCCCCCGGGTCGGCGAGCAATTCGAGACGCTCCACGCCTGCTATGCGAAGTCGTGCCTGGGGCCGATCGAGGCGTGCCTCCGCGCGGGCCGGCTCAAGATCGTGGGCTTTTACGACGAGGTGCGCGTGCTCCCCATCGAGGCGGGGGAGGTCGCGCGCTTCCGAGCGCCCGAGATCGTCTTCATGAACGTCAACACCCCGGAGGAGCTGGAGGCCGCGCGCCGCCTGCTGCCCGAGCTCGCGCCCGGCCGCGCGCCGGCGGAGCCCCGCTAGGAGCCGTCCGGCGCGCCATGGACTCGCGCGTCGATGGGCTCGGGCTCGGCTCGATCCAGGAGATCAACGCCCTGCCCCGTGAGGTCGCGGAGGCGCTCTATGCCCGCCTGGTGCCGGAGGAGCTACTCGACCGCTTCGCCATCGATCCCTCCACCCTCTGCGACAAGGACGGCGCCCGCCTGGTGCGGGTGACCGCGCCCGCGGACAAGCCGTGGGCGCGCGTGGAGGTGCGCGCCTCGCCCGAGGACCGCGACCCCGCGCTGCTGGTCGACGTGGAGATGTCGCCCTTCTCGGTGCCGGAGCTGGCGTTCGTGCAGATCACGGATCCGGCGGGGCCGCGCTACGCGATCGACCGCGACCCGGACGGGCGGGACACGCTCTTCGGCACCGCCGCGCGCAATATCGACGAGGAGCGCCGCGCCATGCAGGGCGGCCTCGCCCCCGGCCAGGTGCGGCGCGGCCTGCGGCTGCTCTCCCGGGTGCTGGACGCGATGGAGGGCTTCTGCGCCCTCATCGGCAAGGAGATCTATCTGATCGAGCCGCTGTTCTATCACTCGGCCGTCCTCTACGAGCGCCGGGGCTGCGGCTACCTCCTCGGCCGCGACCTGATGGAGGAGATCCACGCCGGGTTCGCGGCGGGCGGCCGCCTGGCCAAGGCGCTCGACGGCTCCTCGGACTTCCGTCATCCTCAGGCCGCACACAGCGTGAGGGGGCGGAGCTGGGCGCTGCACGATGGGCTCGCCGACAGCCTCTGGGGCGGGGCCGGGGCGGGCGGCGTGAAGATGTACAAGGCGACCGGCCGCCTCGCGGGCGTCAACACCTTCCCGGGCGCGCCATACTGACCGGGAGGGGCGTTGCTATACTGGCGGCGTGAAGCGCCGGAAGCCGATCCACGCCAAGGTCCGCAAGCCGATGCCGGCCAAGCCACCGAAGGTGGAGGTGCCGAGGACCGTGTACCGGCGGCGCCCCAAGCATCCACGGACCGTGGAGGCCGACTGATGCTCGGGTCCGCGCCCGCCGCGATCGTCCACTACCACGAGATCAGTCTCAAGCGGGGCAACCGGCCGCTCTTCCTCCGCCACCTGCAGCAGAATCTGCTTCGAGCCGTGAGCGATTTGGGGCCGGTACGCCTCGAGCAGCTGCCGGGGCGCATCGTGCTCGATCTCTCGCGCCACCCGGATCCGGAGCGCCTGCGGGAGCGGCTCCACCGCGTGTGCGGCGTGGCGAACTTTGCCCTGGCTCTGCGCACCGGCGTCTCGCGCGACGCGCTGCGGGCCGCGGTGGAGCAGGTGATCGAGGGCCACGCGTTCGGCTCCTTCCGGATCACCGCCCGCCGAGCCTTCAAGACGTTCCCGCTCACCTCGGTCGAGCTGAACCGCGACCTCGGCGCGCACGTGCTCGCGCGGCGGCCCGACTGCCGGGTGAGTCTCGAGCATCCGGAGCTGAACGTTCGCGTGGAGGTGCTGCCGAGCGAGGCTTTCGTCTACTGCGATCCGTTCCCCGGCGCGGGGGGTCTGCCGGTGGGCGCGAGCGGCACGGTGACTGCCCTCCTGTCGGGCGGGATCGACTCGCCGGTGGCGGCGTGGCGGCTCATGAAGCGCGGCTGCCGGGTGGTGTTCGTGCACTTCCACAGCGCGCCCTACCTGCCCGATCTCTCGCGCGGCAAGGCGCGCGAGCTGGTGGCCCGGCTCACCCAGTGGCAGTACTACTCGCGGCTCTTCATCGTACCTTTCGGTGAAATCCAGCGCGAAGTGGTGCTGGCGGTACCGCCGCCCGCGCGCGTGGTGGTCTACCGGCGGCTCATGGTGCGCATCGCCGAGCGCCTCGCGCGCCACGTGGGCGCTCCGGCCCTGGTCACCGGCGAGAGCCTGGGGCAGGTCGCCTCGCAGACGCTCTCCAACCTCACCCGCATCGACGAGGCGGCGTCGATGCCGATCCTGCGGCCGCTGATCGGGATGGACAAGCTCGAGATCACCGAGCAGGCCCGCGCGCTCGGCACCTTCGAGATCTCCATCGAGCCCGACGCCGACTGCTGCACACTCTTCACCCCGAAGCACCCGGACACCCGGATGGAGGCCGTGCCGCTGGCGGCGGCGGAGGCGCGGCTCGACATCGAGCGGCTGGTGATCCAGGGCGTGGAGGCGACCGAGCAGGAGGTGTTCGAGTTCCCGGCGGGAGCGGGCCCGTACCCGGCCCGCGGCGCCCGGATCCGGCCCGTCGAGGAGCCCATCTCCGAGTGAGCGCGACCCTGACCTTTCTCGGTGCCGCGGGGGGCACCGTCACCGGCTCCAAGCATCTGCTCGAGGACGGCGTGAGCCGCCTGCTCCTCGACTGCGGGCTCTTCCAGGGACTGAAGGCCCTGCGCGAGCGCAACTGGGCGCCGCCGCCGCTCGACCCGACGACGCTCGGCGCGGTCATCCTGAGCCACGCGCACATCGATCACTCCGGCTACCTGCCACGCCTCTGCCGCGACGGGTTCGGCGGTCCGATCTACGCCACCTCCGGCACGCTCGATCTCCTGAAAGTCATGCTGCCCGACGCGGCGCACCTGCAGGAGGAGGAAGCGGCGTTCGCCAACCGTCATCGGACCAGCAAGCACGATCCGGCGCTGCCGCTCTACACGACCGCCGATGCCGAGCGGGTGCTCACCCAGGTCAAGCGCGTCGACTTCGGCGAGCAGTTCACGCCGGTGCCCGGCGTCGAGGCGCGATTCGCGCACTCCGGTCACATCCTGGGCGCCGGGCTCGTCACGTGCCTGATCGGCGGCCGGCGGCTCGTCTTCTCCGGCGATCTGGGCCGCTACGGCGTCCCCATCATGGTCGACCCCGATCCGGTGCCGGAGGCCGACGTGCTCCTGGTGGAGTCCACCTACGGCGATCGCATGCACCCGCCCGATGACCACGCCGACAAGCTGGCCGCCGCGGTGACCCGGGCCGCCCAAGAGAAGGGCTGGCTCCTGATCCCGGCCTTCGCGGTCGGACGATCCCAGGAGATCCTCTACGACCTGCGGCGGCTGGAAGCGGCCGGGCGGATTCCGAGCCTGCCCGTCTACCTCGACAGCCCGATGGGCATCCAGGCGACGGCGATCTACGCCGCGCACACCGATGAGCACGACGCCGAGCTCAAGCAGACGGAGGGCGCCGGCCAGCGCCCCTTCGCGCCTCGCCTCTTCCACCTCTCGCGCACCGTCGAGGAGTCCAAGGGGCTCAACACCGACGGGCCCGGGGTCATCGTGGCGGGCAGCGGCATGGCGACCGGCGGGCGCATTCTCCACCACCTGAAGCGCCTGCTGCCCGATCCGAGGACCACCGTCCTGTTCGTCGGCTACCAGGCCGCGGGCACGCGCGGGCGACTGCTGCGGGATGGGGCGACCACGATCAAGATGCTGGGCGAGACGGTCCCGGTGCGGGCCAGGATCGAGGTCAGCGACAGCTACTCGGCCCACGCGGACCGCGGAGAGATCCTCCGGTGGCTCGCCGGCTTCAAGCGGCCACCCGAGGCGACGTACGTCGTCCACGGCGAGCCGGAGGCCGCGACGGCGCTCCGGGACGCGATCACGAGCCGTCTCGGCTGGCGAGCGGCCGTGGCCGAGGACGGCCAGCGCGTGACGCTCTGAGTCCGGCGCGGCCGTCTGCTGCTTACCGAGCCGTCCGGGCCCTGGCCCGGCTCCTGGCCGCCGTCTTCTATCGCCGCGTCGACGTGATCGGCGCCGAGCGCATCCCGCGCGCGGGTCCGCTCATCGTGGCCGCCAATCACCACAACGCGCTCGTGGACGGCGTCCTCTTGCTGTCGGTCATCCCGCGCCGCCTCGTCTCGGTGGCCAAGGCGCCGCTCTTCTCGAATCCGCTGATCGGGCCGTTCCTGCGCCTCATCGGGGCGCTGCCGGTACACCGTCGCCAGGAGGGCGGCATCGATCCGGCGCGCAACGCCGCGCTGTTCACGGCCTCGACCTCCACGCTCCGGGGCGGAGAGGCAATCCTCATCTTCCCCGAGGGCGTGAGCCAGCCCGAGCCCACCCTGATGCCGCTGCGCACGGGCGCGGCGCGCATGCTCCTGGCCGCTGAAGCCGCCGGGGTGGGACCGGTCACGCTCCTGCCCGTCGGTCTCATGTTCCACGAGCCCGGTACCTTCCGCACCGGCTGGTCGCTGGTCGAAGTCGGCGAGCCGGTGCCCACCGCCGACTGCGTGGCCCTCGGGCGCGCAGAGCCCGAAGAGGCGGCGCGCCGGCTCACCGCGCGGCTCGGCGAGGCGATGCGCGGTCTCATCACGGAGGTGGACGATCGCCAGACGCTGCGCCTGGTGGAGCACGCCGAGCGGCTCTGGCGCCAGGAGCGGAGCGCCGGCGCCGGCGACGCGGGCGCGCGCGTCGACTGGCGCCGTCGCGCGACGCGGGCGTACCGCCACCTGATCCGGCACCAGCCGGAGCGGCTCCGGGCGCTCCGCGGCTCGATGGAGCGCTACGTCAAGGACGTGGACGCGGCCGGGCTCTCCACCGCGGTGGGCTTCCAGCCCCCGCCGGCGGGCGTCGTGCTCCGGTACGCGGCCAGCCAGCTCGCGGCCCTGCTGGGCGGCCTGCCCCTCGCCCTCTGGGGTCTGCTGAGCCACTTCGTGCCCTACTGGCTCACGTGGGCGGCCGTCCGGCTCCTCCGGCCCGAGCCCGACGTCGAGGCCACCTGCAAGCTCGTGGCGGGTCTTGTCATCTACCCGCTGGCGTGGATCGGGGAGGGCTGGCTGCTGTGGCGTTGGGGCGGCGGCTGGCTGCTCGCCCCCTTCGCGCTCCTGCTCATCCCGGGTGGCTTCTTCGCGCTCGCCTGGGGCGAGCGGCTCAGACGTCTCTACCGGGAGGCGCGTGGACTGCTCCGGCTACTGGTGGATCGTGACCTCGCGCGCCATCTCGGAGAGCGCCGGCGGGACATCCTGGCCGAGATGGACGCGGCGGTGGCGCTGGTGCCCGAGCCGGTGTTGGCTGGCCGAGAGGCGAGCGAAGCATGAGCGTGCGGACGATGAACGTGCGGGCCATCGTGGCGTGGACGCTCTACGACTTCGCCAACTCGGCGTTCGCGGCCGTGATCTTCGCGACGATCTATTCCGCCTACTACGCGCTCGGCGTCGTCGGCAACGCGGACGGCGCGGGGGATCTCTGGTGGGGTCGGGTGGTCTCCGTCTCGATGGGGCTGGTGGCACTGACCTCGCCCTTCCTGGGCGGCATCGCCGACCGGGCGGGCGTTCGCCGGCCCCTCTTCATCGGCTTCACCGCGCTATCGGTAGCGGCCACCGCGCTGATGAGCACGGTGGAGCCCGGCATGGTGGCGTGGGGCTTCCTGCTGGGCGTCCTCGGGAACTTCGGCTACGAGGCCGCGCTCGTGTACTACAACGCCTACCTGCCGGATCTGGCGCCGTCGAGCCATCAGGGGCGGGTGTCGGGCTGGGGCTTCGCGGTGGGCTACGCGGGGTCGATCGCGGCACTCGTGGCCGCGCTGCCCTTCGTGCAGGCGCGGAACTACCCGGGCGCCTTCGTCGCGACCGCGGTTCTGTTCGGCGTCTTCTCGCTGCCGGCCTTCGTCATGCTGCCCGTGCTTCCCCGCGGGCGGATGTCGGTACTCCAAGCCGCGCGCGAGGGCGGCGCCCAGGTGCGGGCCACCGCGCGCACGATCCTGACCCTGCCCGACCTGCGGCGATTCCTCGGCGCCTACTTCATCTACGAGGACGGCGTGAATACCGTGATCGCCTTCTCGGGCATCTTCGCGGCGCAGACCCTCGGCTTCCCGATGGAGCGCCTGATCGGCCTCTACATCGTCGTCCAGATCTCGGCCCTGCTCGGCGCGCTGGCGTGGGCCGCGCCCACCGATCACCTGGGCCCGCGCCGGGTGGTGATGATCACCCTCTGCCAGTGGGCCGCCATCGTGGTGGCCGCCTACTTCGTCGAGACGCAGACTCAGTTCTGGGTGCTCGCGGTGGTGGCGGGCACGGGTCTCGGTGCGGTCCAGTCGGCCAGCCGGGCGTTCCTCGCCGGCCTGGCCCCGAGGGGCATGGAGGCCGAGCTGTTCGGCTTCTACTCCCTCTGCGGCAAGAGCGCGGCGGTCATCGGGCCGCTGGTGTTCGGTGGCATCTCCCACGCGGCCGGCGGCAATCAGCGTGCCGGCATCCTCGCCATCGGCTCCTTCTTCGTCGTCGGCCTCCTCCTCCTCTCGCGAGTCAAGAGTGGCGGTAAAGCACCACCCGTAGCGGTGTCTTGACACCCAGCCCCGACGGAGCGTAAGGTTGGCGCGTGGTTTCGACCATCGCGCTCGGGGCCGATCACGCCGGATATGGGCTCAAGGAAGCCCTCAAGGCCTGGCTGATAAATTACGGCTACCAGGTCCTTGACCTCGGTACCCATTCCACCGACTCGGTCGACTATCCCGACTACGCCGCCCTCGTGGCGGAGTCCGTCGTGGATCACAAGGTCGAGCGCGGCCTCCTGATCTGCGGCACCGGCATCGGCATGGCCATGGCGGCGAACAAGGTTCCCGGCGTCAGGGCCGCGCTGTGCGCCGACCTCTACACCGCGCGCATGAGTCGCGAGCACAACGACGCCAACGTGCTGGTGCTCGGGGGCCGCCTGATGGGCGCGGACATGGGTGCCGACATCCTGAAGGCCTGGTTGGAGACGGATTTCGCGGGTGGCCGCCACGCGCGCCGGGTCGACAAGATCGCCGACATCGAATGCCGGCACGCGGGGGACCGCTCCGGTGAGGTGGCGCCCCGGAGGCCGGCGAGGAGCCCATGATCCGACTCGAGCAGGTCGATCCCGACATCGCCAAGGCCATCCGTGCCGAGACCGAGCGCCAGTCGCGCAACCTCGAGCTGATCGCCTCGGAGAACTTTGTCTCGGAGGCGGTGCTCGAGGCGGTCGGCTCGGTGCTGACCAACAAGTACGCCGAGGGCTACCCGGGCAAGCGCTACTACGGGGGCTGCGAGATCGTGGACATCGTCGAGGAGCTGGCGATCTCCCGGGCCAAGGAGCTGTTCGGTGCCGAGCACGTCAACGTGCAGCCGCACTCGGGCTCGCAGGCCAACATGGCGGTGTACTTCGCCCTGCTCAAGCCCGGGGACACCGTGCTGGGCCCGAATCTGGCGCACGGAGGGCATCTCACGGCGGGGAGCCCGATGAACTTCTCCGGCCGCCTCTACAAGATCGTCCCCTACGGGGTCACCAAGGACACCGAGCGTATCGACATGGACCAGGTGCGCGACCTCGCGCGCCAGCATCGCCCCAAGCTCATCATCGCCGGTGGCTCGGCGTTCCCGCGGGCGATCGAGTTCAAGCCCTTCCGCGAGATCGCGGACGAGGTGGGGGCGGCCTTCATGGCCGATATCGCGCATCCCGCCGGGCTGGTGGCCGCCGGCCTGCACCCGTCGCCCGTCCCGTTCGCCGACTTCGTCACCACCACCACCCACAAGACGCTGCGCGGGCCCCGCGGTGGCATGGTGATGTGCCGCGCCCAGTATGCCAAGGAACTCGACCGCACCGTGCTGCCCGGCATCCAGGGTGGGCCGCTGATGCACGTCATCGCGGCGAAGGCGGTCGCCTTCCGGGAGGCGCAGACCCCGGAGTGGTGCGCCTACCAGGCCCAGGTCGTGAAGAACGCCCGGGCGCTGGCGGAGGCGCTCTCGGCCCGCGGTTTCCGCCTCGTGTCGGGAGGCACCGATACCCACCTGATCCTGGTGGATCTCACCTCCCGCAGCGTCACCGGCAAGGACGCGCAGGAGACGCTCGACCGCGCCTGGATCACGGTGAACAAGAACGGCATCCCCTTCGATACCAAGGGCCCCATGGTCACGAGCGGCATCCGCATCGGGACCCCCGCGGTCACCACGCGGGGGATGAAGGAGCCCGAGATGGCGCGCATCGCGGAGTTCATGGACCGCGTGTTGAGCCGGGCCGGCGATGGCTCGGTGGAGGTGGCGGTGCGGACCCAGGTACAGGAGCTGACCTCGCGGTTCCCCCTCTACCCGGAGCGCCTCAAGTGAAGTGCCCGTTCTGCGGCCACACCGAGGATCGGGTGGTGGACTCCCGGGTGGGCCGCGACGGCGAGTTCATCCGGCGCCGGCGCGCCTGTCTCAAGTGCCACCGGCGCTACACGACCTACGAGTACATCGAGGACGTGCTGCCGCACGTGGTCAAGCGTGACGGCCGGCGCGAGCCCTTCGACCGCCAGAAGCTGCGCGGCTCCATCCTCAAGTCGTGCGAGAAGCGCTCGGTAGGGGTGCAGGCGGTGGACGACGTGGTGGCCGACATCGAGGCCAAGCTGCACGACCGGGCCGAGAAGGAGATCACGAGCCTCGAGCTGGGCGAGATCGTGATGGAGCACCTGCAGAAGCTGGATCAGGTGGCGTACGTGCGCTTCGCCTCCGTCTATCGCCAGTTCAAGGACATCTCCCAGTTCATGGACGAGGTGAAGCACCTGATCAAGGACGACAAGGCGCCCAAGCCGGCCTCCGTCAAGGCCCCCAAGGCCGCGGCCAAGCGGTAGCCCCTCACCCCGACCCTCTCCCCTGGGGGAGAGGGAGAATTCACCGTCTAGTAGTCAGCGCCACCCCCGCGATCACGCCGCACGCCCCCACCAGGTGGTACCAGCGGATCGGCTCGCCCAGCATCAGCCACGACAGGCCGAACACCAGGAACGGGATCAGGTTCATGAACACGGCGGCCCGTCCCGGTCCGACGGTCCGCACCGCCCGGTAGAACGCGATGTGGGCCGGAGTTCCGAGCAGCGCGCTGTAGGAGATGGCGGTGAAGGCCACCCACGAGGCCCCCGCCAGGGCCCGCCACGGCCGCTCCAGCATGGCGGTCGGGAGCAGCACCGCCGCCGCGACCGCGTGGGCGCCCGCCAGCATCTGGAGGGGCGAGAGCGTGGAGCGATTGGCCCGGCTGAAGAGCGTGTAGCCCACCCACAGCATCTGCGAGGCGAGGATGATGAGGTCGCCGCGGTTGACCGAGAGGGTCAGCAGGATCTCGAGCGAGCCGCGCGCGATCGTGAGCACCACCGCCGCCGTCGTGAGCGTGATCCCGGCCAGGTTGATCGGGGAAAGCCGCTCACGTAGCCACCCGGAGGCGACGAGGGCCACCACCACCGGCGCGGCCGCACCGATGATCCCCGCGTTGGCGGGGCTCGTGTGGCGAAGGCCCGCGTACCAGAGGGTCGAGTTACCCACGAACCCGGTGAGCGCGAGCACCATCGCGGCGGCCCAGTCCCGCCGGGCGAGCGGGGGAAGCGGGCCGTCGAGCGCACGCGAGGTCGTCTCGCTGGCTCACGATGCTTCGCGGAGATGGAACGGCCCTGCCGGGATGGGGCCGACAGGGCCGAGCGCCACGAATGGCGCGCTACTTCTTCTTTTTCTTCTTCGCCGCCTTCTTTTTCGCCATCGTGTCACCCCCCTCCCGATCCCCGCGCGTCCCGCGGTCGATCATGTTCGGACTCTAGGGGAGGGCCCAAAACGTGTCAAGGGGAAAATACCGGATAGAGGGGTGGCGACACGGAGCAGCCCCCATATCTTGGGGGCTAACGTCACCGCGTCAGGCGCAGATGAAGGATGCGAGCCAGGCACGCGATCCAGTAGGCCTGCGAGCCCACCGCCACCACCACGGCCAGCGGATGGAGCAGGGACGGCACCAGCCAACGAAAGGCCACGAAACTCAGCAGCAGCATGTAGACGAAGTCGCGGTTACCCAGGCCCTTGAGCACCCCGCCCGCGTTCGAGCCCACTGCGATCTCGAGCGGGAGGTGCCGGGCGAACAGCGCGCTGAGAGTGACGCCAAGAGCGCTGAAGAGGCCCACCAGCTGCATCAGCTGTCCCCCGGCCGTCACGGCCATGGCTAGCGCAAGGCCCGAGTGGATGATCGTGTCGATCGTCCAGTCGAGGTTGGCGCCGGAGCGCGACTCCTGCAAGGTGAGCCGCGCGATTTCGCCGTCAGCGTGATCCAGGATGGTGGCAATCGCGTAGAAGATCACGCCCCAGAGCGCACTGAGCGGGCTCGCGCGCCAGAAGCACCAGATGGCGACGCTGCCAATCGCCAGGCTCGCAATGCTGACGTGGTTGGCCGTCACCGGGGTGCGTACCA
>Ga0070698_100000761_pt1 | contig 34879 bp, 28 predicted proteins | sample KBSK1502metaG_FD_65477 | JGI IMG/M metagenome (GOLD analysis project Ga0070698, IMG submission 65477) | Corn, switchgrass and miscanthus rhizosphere microbial communities from Kellogg Biological Station, Michigan, USA - KBS K1-50-2 metaG | ecosystem: Host-associated > Plants > Roots >... | reverse complement strand
ATCGAGCCGGCGCTCGCCGCCGCGGGGCTGGCGGACTGTTTCGAGGTGATCGTCGCCGGCGAGGACGTACCCCGCTGCAAGCCCGACCCGGCCGGTTATCTGGCCGCCCGTACGGCCCTCGCCCAGGACCGGCCGCTCGAGCCGCGCCGCTGCGTGGTCATCGAAGACTCGCTCGCCGGCCTTCGCGCCGCGCGCGGCGCCGGGATGCGTTGCGTGATGCTCACGACCAGCCATTCCGCCGCTGCGCTCGCTGCCGCCGATCTGGTATGGTCCTCGTTCGCCGGACATGATCCGGCGGAGCTGGCCACGCTGGGAGACGCATGACGGGACCGGCCGCGCCCACTCCGCCCCCCGTCGCCCGCCTCGAGCCCGGCAGCGTCTCGCCCGCGCTCGTCACGGCGCTCTACACCGGCACTGTGCTGTCGCGCGCCGACGCCGCGCTGCTCACGCTCACGGGGCCCGGAGCCGTGACGTGCGCTCAGGGACTCCTGACCAACGACCTGGAGCAGGCGGGGGACGGCGCGTTCGTGTACGGCGCGCTCCTCACCCCGAAGGGGATGATCGTCGTGGATGCCTGGGCGGCGCGACTAGGCACCACGGTCGGTTTCACGGTGCCGGGCGACGGGCGCGATCGCGCCGTGGCGATCTTCACACGCTCCGTACCTCCCCGCCTGGCCCGACTGCACGATCACGTGGCGGAAATGGCCATCTACCGGCTGGCGGGCCCGCGCGCGTTCGCGGCGGCCGTGGCGGCCGGCCTCGAGGTGCCGCCCGCGCCCGGACGCGTCCTCCAGAACGCGGGCGACATCCTGACGGCCCGCGCCACCGATCCGGCGCCCTTCGCCCTCCAGGTCACGGTGCCCGTGGAGCAAGGCGAGCTGCTCGCCGGTCGGCTCGCGGCTGCGGGAGCGGTCGAGGCCGACCCTGCCATGCTCGAGCTGGCGCGCATCCTGGCGGGATGGCCGCGCCTCGGCGCCGAAGTGGACGAGAAAACGATCCCGCAGGAAGTCCGCTTCGATGAAATCGGGGGCGTCTCTTACACGAAAGGCTGCTACACCGGGCAGGAGACGGTGGCGCGGTTGCACTTTCGCGGGCACGCGAATCGCCAGCTGCGGGGCCTCGTGTTCGATCCCGAACCCCCGGCGGCCCCGGCCCAGGGGTGGACCGCCGTCGTGCATCTCGACCACGACGTGGGCCGAGTGACGAGCCTGGCCTTCGTGCCGGAGGCGGGCGTGTCGGGCGCGGGACGCTGGATCGGGTTGGCGGTGATCCGCCGCGAGGTCGCGCCGGGCGCGATGGTGCGTGCGGCGGGCCGCGACGCTCGCGTCGTCGACCTCCCCTTCGCCTTCCCCGTCTCCGCGCCCGCATGACCGTGCTCGTCACCGGCGCCAGCGGCCTCGTGGGCAGCCACGTGGTCGAGGCGCTAGTGCGCGGGGGTGAGCAGGTGCGTGCGCTGGTGCGGCCCGCCAGCCGGGACGCGGTCGTGCGCCTCGGCGCCGAGCCGGTCGCGGGAGACGTAACCGATGCCGCAGCGTGGGAGGCCGCGGCGCGCGGTGCGCGCGCCATTGTGCACGCCGCCGCGATCGTCCAGCGGCGGGCGTCGTGGGACGAGTACGTGGCGGCGAACGTCGACGCCACCCGGCTCGCCGTCGCCGCCGCGCGAGCCGCCGGCGCGCGATTGGTGCACATCTCGTCCGTCGCCGTGTACGGCGGCACCGCGGCCTATCCCATGACGCGTGAGCGCCGCGGCGAAGACTATCCGTTCCAGCCGATCCCCGATCACGACTTCTACGGTCGCACCAAGCGTATGGCCGAAGCCGTCGTATCCGAGGCGGCAGAGCGGCGCGAGGTCGACGCCGTGGCGTTGCGCCCGACGGTGATCTACGGAGAGCGGGACCGGATGTTCACGCCGCGTGTGATCCGGGTCCTCCGGCTGCCGGTGGTGCCGCGGATCGGGGCCGGCACGAACCGCCTGGCGTGCGTGTACGCGGGCAACGTGGCCGCGGCCGTGCTCGCGGCGCTGGCCGCACGGAATCGCGGATTCCGCGCCTACAACGTGACGAGCGACGGGCCCCCCGCGCTGTCACAACGTGAGTTTTTCGCCGCCTTCGCGGCGGCGCTGGGCCGCCCCTACCGGCCGCTGCCGATCCCCGCAGCGCTCGCGGCCACCGTGGCCGGACTCCTCACCGCCCGCCGGCTCGCCGGCGCGGCCGTGTCGTTCCTGAGCGGCGACAATCCGTACAGCGACTCGGCGGTCCGCGCCGAGCTGGGCTGGCGTCCCGCCACATCCGCTCCGGCCGCGATCGCGCGCACCGTGGCCTGGTTCGTCGCAAACGAAAAGCCCGGGCGCTAGTCCCGGGCATCGTCACTGATCGGAGCGGAGCTGGCTACGGCTTCTTCTTCGCGGCCGGCTTGGCTGCAGGCTTGGCAGCGGGGGCCGCCATCTTCTTCGAGGTGTCGGCCATCATCACGTGCATCGAGGTGTCGACCTTCATCATCTTCGTCGTGTCGGACATCATCATATGCGACGTGTCGCTCATCATCTGACTCTGCGCGGGCTTCTGCTCGGCCTTCTGACACGCGCCCATCGCCACCACGGCGAGGACCATTGCGAGACGCTTCATGCGTACTCCTGATAGAAAGTAGCTGACAAGGGGGAGCTGGGCGGGGGAAAACCTAGCGGCCAGCCCCCGGGAGTCAAGGGCGGGGAACCGCGCGGGGTATACTAGCCCAACGATGCCCAACCATGCCCAAACCATGCCCAAACCATGACGGACCGGCGGAGCTTTGTCGCGTGGCTCGGGACCCTCGCCACGGCGCTCAAGTGGCCCCGAGCGGCCTCCCCGACGCCCGTCCTCCGGGCCGTTCCGACTGCCCTGTATCGGCAGCCCGACGGGCGCAGCAACCTCGTGCGCGTCACGGTCACCGGGCTCGACGCGCTCGCGGCCCGGGCGCGGGTGACCGATCGGCGAGGCACGCTGGTGGGGACGGCGGGGCTGTTGCCCGAGGCGGCCGGGGGCGGGCTGGCCGGCGAGGTGTGGCTGCCCCTCTCCGGGCCGGCGCAGTACCAGATCGACCTGGAAGTCGGCAAGCAGCGTGTCGTCCGACAGCGCGTGCGGCTCGTGCCTCCGCGCCGCTGGACGCTCTACTGGATCGCCTCGAGCCATACCGATCTCGGGCTCACCGATCTGCGCGAGCGCTGTGTCGAAGCGCATCGCCGCAACCTGGACGCGGCCCTGGCGGGGCTCGAGACCCATCCCGATTTCCGGTGGACGCCGGAATGCGCGCTCCCAACCGTCTCCTACGGGGATAATCGCACGGCGACGGCGGGCGAAGCGCTGGTGCGTGCGATCCGCGACGGCAAGATCGGATTCACGGCGTTGTTCGCGAACCTCCTGACCGGACTGCTCGACCACGAGACGTTCGCGCGTGCCGCCTGGCCCGCCGGCTTGTTCGCACGCGAGCGAGGGCTGGGGTATGCCGCCGCGCTCATCGCTGACGTGCCGGGGCAGACGCTCACCTTCCCGACGCTCTTGGCCTCGAGCGGCGTGCGCTATCTCGCGAGCGGCGTGAACCCGGAGCGCGCCCTGCCGCTGCTCTCCGCCGCGGCCGCCGCGGCCGCGCAGCTCACGGGAGCATGGACGTCGTTTCCGCAGCTCTACTGGTGGGAGGGACCGGACGGGAGTCGCGTGCTGCACTGGCGGACCGAGCAGTACACCGACGGACCCCGCTTCGGCTTCGACGTCGGGGCGACCGAGATGGCCCACCGCCTCTCCGATTGGCTGCTGTCGGACCCCGTGCTGGGCGCGCCGGGCTACCCGTACGACTTGACGCTGTTGTGGGGCGCGGCGCCCGCCAACGGGGTGGTCGACGAGCGCGTGATCTCGAACGTGGAAGAGTTCAACCGGCGCTATGCGTATCCCCGGCTGCTGGCGGCGCGGCCGGAGGATTTCTTCCGCGACGTGGAGCACCGGTTCGGTCCGACGCTGCCGGTGCGGCGTGGCGACACGGGCTGCTATCGCGAGGACGGCGCGGCCTCCACCGCCCGGGAGCTCGCCCGGTTTCGCGCGGCCCAGCTCGCCGCCCGGGCGGCCGAGCTGCTCGCGCTGTGGGACGAGAAGACCGAGCCCGCGCCGGGCGGCGCGTCCGAGCGGATCGAGCGTCGCGCCGAGCAGCGCCGCCAGATGTGGCGCGACCTGCTGCTGTTCGGTGAGCACACGTGGGGTGCGGCGACGAGCGTGTCGGATCCCGACGGAGAGCAGACGGCCGCACAATGGGAGTCCAAGCGGCACTTCCTGGACCGCGCCGCCGGCGTAGCCGGCGCCCAAGTCGCCGGCGCTCTGCTCCGCATCGGCCTGAGCGCGGCCGCGGGCGCCGGGCGCGTCGTGTTCAACGCCTCGAGCTGGACGCGGAGCGACGTGCTACGCGTGCCCGACGGCGCGGGGCGACGACTCGGCCTCGACGGCCGTGACTGGCCGGCCGTGGACCTGCCCGACGGCTCGGCGCTGGTCGTGGCGCGCGAGGTTCCGCCCCTGGGCTACGTGGCGCTGGCGGAGGGCGAGCGGCCGGCGAACCCGCCTCAGGACGACGGCGCCACGCTGGAAGCGCAGGCCGGGCGCTTTCACGTCGTGCTCGATCCGGCGAGCGGCGCTATCCGCTCGCTCACCACCGGCGACGGCAAGGAGCGCGTGCGGCCCGCGGCCTGGTCGGGGCTGAACCAGCTCGTGTACGTCCGCGGCGGTGCGCACAGCGCCCTGTGGACCGACCCGGCGCCCGACGCGCTGCGCGCCGCCGCCGACCTCACCCTGAGCCAGGCCGAGCTCGAGTCGGCGCGCCGCGAGCGACTCCCGGGCATCGGCGTCCGTCTCCTGGTCGAGCGCCGGCTGCAGGGCTGCACCAGCGTCGCCACCGTCGTCACGCTGTACGACGAGCTCCCGTGGCTGGACATCGAGAACCGGATCACCAAGCCGGCCACGCTCGAGAAGGAAGCGCTGTACGTCGCGTTTCCCTTCGCACTCACGAAGCCCACCGTCGACGTGGAGGTGCCGCTCGGCCGGATGACGGTGGAGCGCGACCAGCAAGCGGGCAGCGGCCGGGACTGGTACTGCCATGCGCACTGGGTCTGGCTGCACGACGCGGCGGACGGGATGCTGTGGAGCGGGCCGGACACGCCGCTGGTGACGCTGAACGACATCTTCCGCGGGCAGTGGCGCCGCATGCTCGAGCCCGACGGAACGCTGTTCGCCTACGTATTGCACAATTACTGGCCGACGAACTTCGCGGCGCGTCAGGGTGGCGACCTCGTATTCCGCTATCGCCTCTCGGCGCTCGCGCCCGGGAGCGATCGCGCCGAGCCGGTGCGGCGCGGGTGGGCCGCGTGCGACCCGCTGTACGTCAGCGCCCGTTACACGAGTGCAGGCGCGGGCCCACTCGCGCGCAAAGACTCGGCGCTGGTCCTCGCGGATCCGGGCGTGGCCGTGGTGGGCGCGAAGCCGGCCGACGACCGCACGGGCGCGGTCGTGAAGCTCGTCGACGTGGCGGGCTCGGCCCGCACGGTGGGCGTGTGGCCCGCGGCCTACACGTTCCGCGCCGCGCGGCGCGCGAACTTCGTCGAGATGACGGGCGATCCGCTGCCCATCGCTGCCGACGGTCACGCGGCGCTGGAGCTCCCCGCGTGGGGCACCGGCGCGCTGCGACTCTTTACACCGAAGGAGCGGGTCGGTTAACTATCGCCATATGAGCAAGCCAGTCGCGTTGGGCGAGCTGCGACAGACCGAATGGGCGAGTCCAGCCCGCATTCGCCGCACGGTCAAGGACGAGCTGCGGCAGAACCTCATCTGCCTGCTCGAGAACGGCTCGGCCCTGTTCCCGGGCATCGTGGGCTACCAGGACACGGTCATCCCGCAGCTCGTCAACGCGCTCTTGTCGCGCCACAACTTCATCCTGCTCGGGCTGCGGGGCCAGGCCAAGAGCCGCATCCTGCGCCAGCTCGTCACGCTGCTCGACGAGGAGATCCCGATCCTCGCGGGGAGCGAGGTGAACGACAACCCGTTCGCCCCGATCTCCAAGTTCGGCCGCGAGCTGGTAGCGGAGCACGCCGATCGCACGCCGATCACCTGGCTGCCCCGCGAGATGCGCTACGTGGAGAAGCTCGCCACGCCCGACGTGACGATCGCCGACATCATCGGTGACGTCGACCCGATCAAGGCGGCGCGCGGGGGCCACCTGTTGTCGGACGAGCTGACGATGCACTTCGGGCTGCTGCCGCGGGCCAACCGGGGCATCTTCGCGATCAACGAGCTCCCCGACCTCTCCGGCAAGATCCAGGTGGGGCTGTTCAACATCATGCAGGAAGGGGACGTCCAGATCAAAGGCTATCCGGTGCGCTTGAACCTGGACGTGGCGCTGGTCTTCACGGCCAATCCCGAAGACTACACCGCGCGCGGCAAGATCATCACGCCATTGAAGGACCGCATCGGCTCCGAAGTCGTCACCCATTACCCCCACACGGTCGATCTGGGGACGGCCATCACGGGTCAGGAAGCCTGGCTCGAGCGCGATGGGCGCCCGGTCAAGCTGCCGCCCTTTATCGCCGAGCTGATCGAGCGTGTGGCGTTCGAGGCTCGCGAGGACAAGCGGGTGGACCGCCGCTCCGGGGTGTCGCAGCGGCTGCCGATCAGCGTGCTCGAGAACGTGGTGTCGAGCGCGGAGCGGCGCACCATCGCCACCAAGGAGAAGACGGTGGTCCCGCGGGTGTCCGACATCTACGCCGCGCTTCCCGCCATCACCGGCAAGCTCGAGCTCGAATACGAGGGAGAGCTCCAGGGGCCCGAAGTCATCGCCAAGGACCTGATCCGGCGGGCCGCGGGCAAGACGTTCGAGGCCCGCGTGGGCGGGGCCAACGTGGACGACATCGTCCACTGGTTCGACGAGGGTGGGGCGCTCAAGATCTCCACCGACGAGCGCTCGGAGACGTGCCTCAAGGGATTCAGCGTGGTCCCGGGGCTACTCGACCTGGTGGATCAAGTCGGCCTGGCGGGGAAGAAAGACCCCGGGACCATGGTGGCGGCCTGCGAGCTCGTGCTCGAAGGCCTCGTGGCGGAGAAGCGCATCTCGCGCAGCGAGGAGCTCGGCTACACGCGCGCCCGAGCGGAGACCAAGGGCCCGGGCTACGGGAAGCCGGGGAGCGGAGGGCCGAACCTCTTTTCGTAATCCCGCGTAGGGGGCATGTTCTCCCATCCCCCACCGGAGCTCCCATGGGCAAGCTCGTCGCCGGCGCCGTTCTGCTGTTCATCGCGTTCTCCCTGCTTCTCACTGCGGCCACGGTGCGGGCGCAGCGCCCCGGACCGGCCTCCAACCTGCTGCGGGTCGGCGGATACGTCCTCGGCGCGCTCGCGATCCTCCTCGCCCTGGGGTCGGCGATGGTCGTGATCGACCCCGGAGAGGTCGGGGTGCGCCACGCCTTCGGCTACGTCGAGCCGTCGCCCTTGCTCGCGGGGATTCGGTTGGTCTCGCCCTGGTCGGAGATCGAGCGCTACTCCACGCGCGAGGAGCAGTGGCCCACGCGCGGCGAGCAGATCGAGGCGATCGAGGCGCTCTCGAGCGAGCAGATGGGCATGCATGTCGAGGTCTCGATCCGCTGGCAGATCGACCCGATGCAGGCGCCCAAGATCTTCACTGAGATCGGCGACGAGAACCAGATCCGGGGGGCCGTGCTGAACGCCATTCGCAAGGGCGTGCGCGACGGCATGGTGCAGTACTCGATCAACGACATCTCGAAACGCACCCAGATCGCCACCACCATGGAAAACCTGGTGGATTCGGCGCTGGTGACCACCCCGCGCGCCGGGGGCGGTAAGTTCCGGATCGCCACCGTCACGGCGTTCTTCCTGCGCGACCTGCAGCCTCCCGCCCAGGTCGTGCAGGCGATCAACAACAAGATTGCGCAGGAGCAGCAGATCGAAACCGAGCGGCACCGCGTGGAGGTTGCCCGGCTGCAGACCGAGCAGCAGCGGCTGCTGAACCAGACGCTGTCTCCCGAGGCACTCACCAAACAATGGATCGAAGTGCTGCACGACATGAAGACCTCCAACAACCTGATCATCTTCGTGCCCACCGAGGGCGGCCTGCCGTTGCTCAACATCGGCGAGCTGCGGAAGAACCTGAAACCCTGAGATGGCGCGCCCGGTCATCACGATCACGCGGCAGTACGCTTCGGGCGGCGCGGCCGTCGCGCGCCACGTCGCCGCAGCGCTGGCGTGGACGGTGATCGACAACGAGTTCGTGGACGAGGTGGCGCGCCGGGCGGGGCTCGCGCCGGCCATGGTGGCGGAGCACGAGGAGCGGGCCCCGGGGCTGTTGGAGCGGCTGGCCCGCACGCTCGCGGTGGCGTCGCCCGAGATGTTCATCACCTCCGATGCAGTGCCGCGCGCCGAGCAGGACGAAGCCACGATCGTGAAGCTGACCGAGCGGATCATCGCCGAGGCAGCGACCCACGGGCGGGTGGTGCTCGTCGGACGGGGCGCGCAAGCGCTGCTGGCGCGGCGCCCCGAGGCGTTGCACGTGTACGTCGTCGCGTCGAAACCGTGGCGCATCAGACTCGCCGTGGAGCGGCTCGGCGTGGACGCCGTCAATGCCGAGAAGGTGGTGGACGACACAGACCGCCGGCGCGACCAGTACGTGCGGACCTATTACGGGCGGCACCGCCACGACGTGGTGAACTACGACCTCGTGGTCAACACGGAGAAGCTGGGCGTCGAAGGCGCTGCGGCGCTGGTCGTGGCGGAGGCGCGCCGCAGACAGTGGCGATGAACACCCTCGCCCGTCCGGTCGTGCTGCTGGCCTGCCTGGCGGGCTGTTTCCACGGGCCCGTCGCGCCCCCGCTCCCCGTGGCGGAGATGCCGTTCGATCCCTACGGAGGAGCGATCTACGTCCCCGTGATCGTCAACGGCGACTCCGCGTCGTTGATGTTCGACACCGGCCTGTCGCGTACGGGACTCGATCGCGACTGGGCCAAGAGCGTGGGCGCAGCGGCCGCCAGCGACACGGACGCCACGGCCGTCGTTCGGTCCCTGCGGCTGGGCGGTCTCCAGCTCGACCGCTACCGGACGGCGCTTTATCCCCTGGTCGCCCTGAGCGAGGCGAGCGGGCGCCTCCTCCAGGGACTCCTGGGGCACGACGTGCTCCACCGATTCGTCGTGGAGATCGACTACCCGACCCGCCGCGTGCGGCTGTTCGATGCGACGTCGTATCGCTACGCAGGCCCCGGGACGGCCGTTCCGTTCACGCCGGATGCGGACCTGCCCCTGCTGCGTGCCAAGATCAAGGTCCGCGGGCGCCGTGCCATTCCGGCCCGGCTGCTGCTCGACACCGGCGCGTCGGGCCTGTGCCTGATTCTCACGGCTCCGTTTGTGGAGCAACACGATCTCGCCAGCGTGGCGCCGGCGATCGAGGCGCCGATCGGCACGGGCCTGGTGGGCGAGCTCCACGGGACGATCGTGCGCCTGCAGCAGCTCGAGCTCGGCCGCTTGCGGGTCGCGTCGCCGACCACGGGGTTGGGAGGCGAGAGCAAGGGCTTTCTCGGACGCACGGATATCGACGGCGTCATCGGCAACGCCGTGTTCGAGGGGTCCCGCCTGATCGTCGATTATGCCCGGCGCCGCGTCATCGTCGAGCCGCGTGTCGCCGGCGCCTCGCTGTGCGACTACGACATGAGCGGGCTGCGGCTCGTCGCGCGCGGGCCGGGGCTGCGCCGCGTCATGGTGGACTATGTCGTGCCGAAGAGCCCGAGCGCGGACGTGGGCATCCAGGCCGGGGACGAGCTGCTGCTGATCGACGGGCGCGGCGTCGCCGAGGCGGACCTGAGCGACGTGCGGAAGCTGCTCCGCGTGGACGGCGCGACGTACCATCTCATGCTGCGCCGCGACGCCGACACGATCCGGGTCGACCTGCGGCTGCGGCGCCTGCTGTAACACTGCGCCGTCACGCGGTCCGGCGCAGCTCGGGCACGCGCCACGCCGCCACGGCTACGGCCAGCGCCGTCGCCGCGCCCCCCAACGCCACGGCGGCCGACGGCCCGATCCGCTCGGCGAGCGCCCCCATCTGCAGTGACCCGAGCGGGGCGAGCCCCACGAACACGAAGGCGTAGAAGCCCATCACGCGCCCGCGCAGCGCGTCGGGCACGATCGTCTGAATCGTGGCATTCGTGAGCGCGTTGTTGACGATCATCGTCGCGCCGGTGAGCGCGAGCAGCGCCACCGACAGGACATAGACCTTCGAGAAGCCGAACGCGACGAGCAGCAGCCCGAACGAGGCGCCCGCGACCATGAGGGTCGGACCTTTCCGGATGCGGCGGTCGAGCGAGGCGACGGCGAGCGCCCCGGTCAACGCCCCGATCCCGACCGCCGTCATCATCAGGCCGTAGCCCGCGGCGCCACGGTGCAGCACGTCGCGCGCGAACACCGGCATGATCACGAAATAAGGAAACCCGAAGACGCTGAACAGCGCCATGAGCACGACGAGGGCGAACACCGGCCGGTCGCCGCGGATGAACGCGACTGCTTCGGAGAGCCCGGCCCAGGCGGACCCGGTCCTGGGGCTCGGGGCGTATGGTGGCAGCCGCATCGCCAACAGCCCCGCGATCACGGCGAGATAGCTGACGCCGTTCACGAAAAAGCATGCGCCCACCCCCAACACCCCGATCAGCACTCCCGCCACCGCGGGACCGATCACCCGCGCCGCATTGAAGGCCGACGAGTTGAGCGCGATCGCGTTGATCAGGTCGTCCTTGCCGACCAGATCCACGATGAACGCCTGCCGGGCCGGGATGTCGAACGCGTTGACGACGCCCAGGAAGACGGCGAGGGCGGCCACGTGCCACACCGCGACCGTACGGCTCCACACGAGCAGCGCGAGCGCGAACGCCGGGAGCATGGACAACGACTGCGTCAGGATGACGAGGCGGTGCTTGTTGGTGCGGTCCACGACGACGCCGGCGTAGAGCGTGAGCAGCAGCACGCCGAGCGAGCCGAGCGCGGCGACGAGGCCAACGTAGAAGGGCGAGTTCGTCAGCTCGAGGACCAGCCACCCCTGCGCGATGTTCTGCATCCAGGTGCCGATGAGCGACACGCCCTGCCCGAGGAAGAACAGCCGGAAGTTGCGGTGGGCGAGCGCCCCAAAGGACCCGCGCGCGGGGTCGTCCATTGCGGGAAAGCTCGCCGCGGTCGGATGATTCGGGTAGGGAGCGAATGAAACGGGCACGTCACCGGAACGTCCCCGGGCTCACCTCGTACACCGCGTGATACCGCCCCACGTCTTCGTCGGGGCCCCAGAACTTCATTTGCTCGGCCCAGCGCACGTCTGCGCAACGTCGTCCGGCAATCGTGAGAAACCCAGCCGCCCGCGTCGTCACGACGCCCAGCCGCCGCAAGTCACCGAGGTCGCGGAGCACGGTCCCGCTGCGCTCGGCGACGATCCGGCGCGCGGTCGCCGGCCCGATGCCCGGGACGCGCACGAGCTCCTCGCGCGACGCCGTCCGCACGTCCACTGGAAACCGTTCCGGGTGCGTGAGCGCCGACGCCACCTTGGGATCGAGGCCCAGCGGCAAGTTCCCCTCGGCGTCGAACACCACGTCACCCGGCGCGAAGCCGTACCGACGTAGCAAGTAATCCGTCTGGTACAGCCGGCGCTCACGCACGACCGGCGTCTCGGGCGCCGCTTCGAGCGGCGTGTCCCGGATCGGCCGGAACGCGCTGAAGTGGGTGTGGTGGACCCCCCGCCGCGCGTACAGCTCGGTGACACGGCCGAGGATGGCCCGGTCGCTGTCGGGCGTGGCACCGACGATGAACTGCATGGTCATCCCGGCCGCGCCGTTGGGCCGCAGTGCGTCGCGCGGTTTCCCTTCGGCCTGCTCGTCCCATTCGCGGCGCACGCGGGACCGTATGTGCTCGAGGCTCGCGAGTGAGGTGTCGAAGCTCTTTTCCGGAGCGATCTGGGCGAGGGTCTGACCGCACGGCGTCTCGAGGTTGAGCGAGACGCGGCTCGCGAGCTGTGTCAGGTGCTCGAGTTGCGCTTGCTCGGACCCGGGGACGGCCTTGACGTGGATATAGCCACGGAACCCATGCTTCAACCGCAACAGCTCGAGCACCTGGATCAGATCGTCCATCACCTTCGCCGGACGCCCCGGGATTCCCGTGGTAACGAAAAGCCCCTCGCACCAGCCGCGGCGATGCGCGGCGAGAAACACCCGCACGAGCTCCCCCGGCTTGAGGAGAGTCCGCGGCATCTCGCGATCCCGCCGCATTGGGCAGTAATGGCAATTGAAGCTGCACGCGTTCGTCATCAGGACGCGTAGCAGTGACGTATGGGCGTTGCTCGAGCCAATCCGTACGTCCCTCAAGTTGAAGGGCCGGAGGGCTCCTCCCTCCCCCATATGGCGCAGCCGGGGCGGACGGCGCTCGAGAGGGCCGTCATGGTCGTCGACGGCGAGGTCCATGAGAACCTTCAGGCGGCTGTCGAGGTCGGTGGGCACACGCATCGGGCGCTCCGGCAAAGGTGATCGGCCGCAGGATACCCGAACAAAACCCGAAAGTCAATTGGCGCTCGTCGCGACCACTTCCAGCGCTAGATTGGTATTACCGCCGATGAAATACACGACGTACACGCGGTACCTGCCCCAGCTGGCCGACACGCTGAATCTCCAGGCCCTGCTCGACCAGCTCGCCGATTTTCTGCTGCAGTCGGGCTTCGCCGGAGGCGCATACTCCCATCCCTTCTGGGGCGAGTTCGGCGAGGACGAGTCCGACCGCTCGCTCGACGCCCTGCGGCAGGCGATCCTCCAGGCCCTCATGGACTCGGGACAGCTCACGCCCGAAATGCTCAAGCTGCTGCGCGGCGAGTCCACCGGCGACGCGACCCGCGACGCCGATCTCGAGCGCCAGCTCTCCGAACTGCTCGACAAGATCGTCCAGAAGCTGATCGACGAAGGGTACCTGAACGTGACCGAGGCGCCCAAGGTGCCGTCGGGGCAGCAGCCGCTGTTCGGCCCGGGTGGCGTGGCCAAAGAAGCCGCCCAGCAGGTGCAGTTCAACCTGACCGAAAAGGGGATCGATTTCCTCGGCTACCGGACCTTGAAGCACCTGCTCGGCAGCATCGGCAAGTCGAGCTTCGGGGCCCATGAAACGGAGCACCTCGCCACCGGGGTCGAGGCCGAAGCGGTCAGCAAGCCGTATGAGTACGGCGACACGCTCAACCTCGACGTGAACGCCACGCTCACGAACGCCCTGCAGCGTGAGGGACTGGGCGTGCCGATCAACCTCGAGTACGACGACCTCATGGTGCATCAGGCCGAGTACCGGTCGTCATCGGCCACCGTGCTGATGCTCGACTGCTCGCACTCGATGATCTTGTACGGCGAAGACCGGTTCACGCCGGCCAAGAAAGTCGCCCTGGCGCTGACCCACTTGATCCGCACCCAGTTCCCGGGCGACACACTGCGCGTGGTGCTGTTCCACGACACCGCCGAGGAAATCCCCCTCGCCCAGCTGGCGCGCGCGCAGGTCGGACCGTACCACACGAACACGGCCGAGGGCCTGAAGCTGTCGCGCCGCATGCTCTTGTCGCAGCGCAAGGACATGCGCCAGATCATCATGATCACCGACGGCAAGCCGTCGGCGCTCACGCTTCCCGACGGCCGCATCTACGTCAATTCGATGGGGCTCGACCCCCAGATTCTCCAGGCCACGTATCGCGAAGTGGCGTTGTGCCGGCGCTCGGGGATCCTGATCAATACCTTCATGCTCGCCCGGGACCGGAGCCTCGTGGAGTTCGTGAAGAAGGTATCGGCGATCTGCCGCGGCAAGGCGTACTTCACGAACACGATGACGCTCGGGCAGTTCATCCTGATGGACTTCATGCGCCGCAAGACACGGCGGGTGTCGTAGCGCGAGCCCGCAGCCTTGACGGTCGCAGTCCTCCAACGCATATTGGTACTCCGGGAGTCGCGTCCCAGGCGGTGAGTGCCGCTGACGACGCGACTTCTTCGTTTCGGGGGGGGCCGGCGTTCCGTGACGTCGAACCAGTGATCAGGGTCATGCCAACGATGCGAAAGACCATTTCACCGAGATCGAGCTGTCGCTTGGCGCATTGCGCCCGGCCGGCCACGCGTGTGGGCATGCGCCCAGTCGCGGTGGGTCAGCCGGCATTCGACCGACTCGACAGCGGCATCATGTTGCGCAGGCCCGGTGAGCGGATGCGACTCTAGTCCGCCCACCTCCGGCCGAGGGGACTGAACAAACGCCCCGCCTGCGCGACATGCCAGGCGGGGCGAAGTGTTTTTTTGGCGTGCTCAATGACAACCGTCGCGGTGTGTGCGTGCAGCAGCAGGATCGTGCCGTCGGCGGCCGGGTGCCCGTCCCGGCGGGCCTGACGAGGACGCGACTCCCGTTGGTGTCCCGACGGGCGGCCCCGCGTCCGCCGGCGGCGCGAGTGTGACCGTAGCTCAAGCGGAGAGCACGAGGCCGTGAACCTCGGGATGCGGGTGCGATTCCCGCCGGTCACCTCCCCGAGCAGTGGCGCAGCCGGTAGCGCACGTGGTTCGGGACCACGGGGCCGCGGGTTCGAATCCCGCCTGCTCGACTCAGTCTGGATAGCTCAGCCGGTAGAGCGGCGGCCCGAAGAGCCGCGCGTCCCAGGTTCGACTCCTGGTCCAGACATGACTGATGCGCCTGTAGCTCAACCGGACAGAGTGCCGGGCTACGAACCCGGAGGCTGGGGGTTCGACTCCCTCCAGGCGCTTGACGGTGTCCCTTAGCTCAGGTGGGCAGAGCGCGCGTCTGATATACGCGAGGCCGCTGGTTCGACTCCAGCAGGGACAATGCGTTGCGCGTCCGTAGCTCAGCCGGAGCAGAGCGCGAGCCTCCGAAGCTCGAGGGCGCTGGTTCGAGTCCAGCCGGGCGCACTTGTCGATCGCTTGGGCGGGAAGTCGTTTTGTGCGCGCCTGTGGTGGAATGGCAGACACGCGGCGCTCAGAACGCCGTGCCTCGGCGTCCCGGTTCAAGTCCGGGCAGGCGCATGCGCACACGCTCCGACGGTGCATTTTCACAGAGAGGCGGTGAACCATGAACGAGCCGGTGATCTTCGGAACGCACGACGACAAGACGCTGGCCCAGCTGCGCGACGTGGCGAGCCGCGCGGAGCGCGTCGCGCTCATGGCCGATGGCCACGTGGGCTACGTGATGCCGATCGGCGGCGTGGCGGCGTACCACGACCAGGTGAGCGTCGTGGGCGTGGGATTCGACATCGCGTGCGGCAACGCCGCGATTCGCACCAACCGGCGGCTGCACGAGTACACGCGGGCGGACCTGGAGCTCCTGGCGGACGAGATCCAGCGCACGATCTCGTTCGGCATGGGGCGGAACAACCGGGCCGACGACGCACCGACGGATCATGCGCTGTTCGAGCACCCGGCGTGGGATGCCGTGCCGGGGAAGCACGAGCGCGACAGCCTCCGCGCCAAGGCACGCAACCAGCTCGGCACGGTGGGCAGCGGCAACCACTACGTGGACGTGTTCGCCGACGAGAACGCGACCGTGTGGGTGGGGGTGCACTTCGGCAGCCGGGGCCTGGGGCACACGGTGGCGTCGGGTTTCCTGTCGCTCTCGCAGGGGAAGCGGTGGGGCGAGCGCGTGCCGGAGGCCGAGACGTTGCTGTCGCTGGCGCAACCGCTCGGCCATGACTACTGGCACCTGATGACGCTCGCCGGTGAATACGCCTACGCCGGGCGGGAGTGGGTGGCGCGCAAGGTGACGTCGCTGTTGGGCGGCGAGGAGGTGGAGCTGGTCCACAACCACCACAACTTCGCCTGGAAGGAGACGCACGCCGGAACCGAATACGTGGTGGTCCGCAAGGGCGCCACGCCCGCGTTTCCGGGGCAGCGGGGCTTCGTGGGCGGCTCGATGGGCGACAACGCGGTGATCATCGAGGGCGCGCGCCACGATTCGGACCGGCAGCGCGCGTCGCTGTACTCGACGGTGCATGGCGCGGGTCGCGTGATGTCCCGCACGGCGGCGCGGGGGAAGGTGAACCGCAAGACCGGCGAGGTGATCAGCCCGGGGAAAGTGACGTGGGACATGCTGCACGAATGGGTGGGCGGGAAGGGCGTGATCCTGCGCGGCGGTGGGCTGGACGAATCGCCGCATGCCTACCGGCGGCTGCCGGACGTGCTGGCCGCGCAGGGCGCTACGGTGACGGTCCTGCACACCCTCACCCCGCTCATCGTGGTGATGGCCGGAGAGAAGGAGTTCGATCCGTACAAGGACTAGCGAGTAGCGGCGATCCGCGGCGGGAAGGCATACTTCACCAATGGAGCCGCGTCCAGCGCCATCCAACAAGCGCAGCTGGCCATTGCTGGTGCTGGGCGCGTGCGCCTTCGTCCCGGGTCTCGGGATCTTCTTCGGCGCTGCAGCCGTCACCTGGGGGCTGGTTTCGAATCGGCCGCGGGCCAAGTGGGGAGTGATTCTCGGGGGAGCGGGTGCGCTCCTCAACCTGGCGGGCGGCGCCGTGTTGGTCAGGCGGTTCGAGCACACGCCCGTGGTCGAGCGATCACGCATCGAGATGACGCGGCGCGACCTCGGCGCGGTGGTCCTGGAGCTGGAGCGTTACCGCGACCGAACCGGCAGATACCCTGCCACGCTCCAGCAGCTCGTGGGCCAGCCGATTCCCCTCCGGCTGCTCAACATCTACGACCAGACGGCCGGCATTTTCGTGTTCCCCCGCGTCTACGAGTATCACGTCGCGGCGGACGCGAGCAGCTACGACCTCTTCGCGGTCGGACCGGACGGCAAGCCGGGCACCGCCGACGACGTCCGACCCGCACTTCCCGATTCCGTGTTGCGAGGCACCGGGTACCGCCCAGTGCGGTGAGCGATCCCCCTACCGTCTCACTCCCTCGTATACCAGTCGCGACAGGTCCGCCACGAGATTGTGGGCGATGCTGTCCTCCTTGATGCCGCCGGTGAGCACGACCAGGACGTAGCGTCCCCCCTCTCCCTGCGGGGGGGACACGACGGCGGCGTCGTGGTAGACGACCTCCCCGATCCATCCCGTCTTGTGCGCCACGCGCGCAGCGGGCGGCACGCCCACGGGGATCCCTTCGTTGAACTCCTGGCGGCCGAGGATCGCGAGCATGGAGTCGCAGGCGGCGCCGCTCGCGGCACGGCCGGTCGCGATCGCCTGGAGCAGGACGCCCAGGTCCCGCGCCGTCGTCGTGTTGTTCAGCCCCGCCCGGTATGCGGCGCCGTCCTCCACACCCCGCAGCACCTGAATCGACCACGCGCCGAGCGCGCGCGCGGTGCGTTGAGCACGGTCCGCGCCCACGCGCTCGATCAGGATGTTGGTGGCCAGATTGCTCGAACGAGTGATCATCCGCTCGAGCAGGTCCCGCACCGACCGGTTCCGCCCCACCAGCGCGTACAGCGTCGAGTCGGAGTCGTCTTCCTTGCCGACGATGAACGCGCCCTCCACCAACGAAGGAAAGGCGGTGTGCACGGTAAGCGAGTCGTCGAGCCTCAGCAGCCCGGCGTCCGCGTCCCGGAAGATCTGGATCATCACCGGCAGCTTCATCGTGCTGGCGGCGTGGAATCGCAGATTTGCGTCGATCAAAATCGAGTCGGCGCGGGCGAGGGACCGATAGTAGAGCCCGACGGCATTGGCGGGGGCACGGGCGATGCGCGCCCCCAGCGCCGCGCGCAACCCGCCCGCTTGCTGAGAGGCGGCGGCCGGGGCCGCCCCAGCCAGGAGCAGCGCCAGCGCGCGTAAGCATTTCATGGCGCTCAATATACGCTTGATTACATTTCCTTCGTGAGCGAGTTCGTATTCGGCACGCACAACGCGGCCTTCGTCCAGGTGATGTACGAGCAGTACCTGCGGGATCCCGCCTCCGTTTCCGACGACTGGCGCCAGCTGTTCGATAACGGGAAGTTCGCGGAGCTCCCGGTGATCCCGACGAGCCGCGAAGAAGTGCTGCGGGAAACGGGAATGGGGAAAGGGGAAAGGCAAGGCGGCAACCCGCCCGCCATTCCCCTTTCCCCTGTCCCCATTCCCCCGGGGCTGACTGCCATCACGGGTCCGGCGGCCCGGTTGGTCCAAAACATGGCGGACTCGCTCTCCGTCCCGACCGCGACGTCGTTCCGCGACATCACGGTCGACGTGCTGGACGCCCGCCGCAAGGACCTGAACGCGGGGCTCGCGGCCGCTGGCAAGAAGATCTCGTACACCCACCTCGTCGGGTTCGCCATCGTGCGCGCCGCACGCGAGTACCCGGTGATGACCCTCGCCTTCCAGGAGGTGGAGGGCAAACCCCACCGGCTCGATCCGCACGGCGTCAACCTCGGCCTCGCGGTGGATGTGGAGAAGAAGGACGGCAGTCACGCCCTCGTGGTGCCGGTCATCAGGCACGCCGAGGCGATGGACTTCGCGACGTTTCACGCGGCGTATGAGACGCTGGTCGAGAAGGCGCGCAGCAACCGGCTGCTTCCCGACGACTTCGCGGGCGCGACCATCACGCTCACCAACCCCGGCACGCTCGGCACCGTGGCCTCGGTGCCGCGCCTCATGAAGGGACAGGGGTCGATCATCGCCACGGGCGCGATCCGTCAGGTCGGGTCTCTCAGGATCATGACGCTCACGTCGACATACGACCACCGCATCATCCAGGGGGCGGAGTCGGGGATGTTCTTGCGACGGCTCGATGGCCTGCTGCAAGGCGACGAGAACTTCTACGGTGCGGTGTTTGAAAGCCTAGGGCTGTCGGGAAAGGGGAAGGGGGAAAGGGGAATGGTCGGCGCCGCTGCAGGAACCATTCCCGTTTCCCCTTTCCCCATTCCCCCGGGCGAGGCGGTCACGGCGGCAGACGATCTCAAGCACGTCGCAGCGGCGATGGCTCTCGTCAAGGCGTTCCGCAACTTCGGCCACATGGCGGCGCGCCTCGACCCGCTTGGCTCCGAGCCGCCGGGCGACCCGGCACTCGACCCCGGGCCCCTCGGACTCACGCTGGAGGTCATGGCCCGGATCCCCGCCGACCTGCTGCGGGTCTACGTGCCCGGCCGCACCTTGGCCGACGCGTATCCCCGGCTGCAGGAGACGTACTGCGGCACGATCTCCTATGAAGTCGAGCACATCGGCAGCCATCAGGAGCGCGTGTGGCTGCGGCAGGTGATCGAGTCGGGCGAGCACCGCCACGCGCTCGGCGCCGACGAGAAGCGCAAGCTCTTGTCCCGGCTCACGGCCGTGGAGACGCTCGAGCGCTTCCTGCACAAGGCCTATCTTGGCCAGAAGCGGTTCTCGATCGAGGGCCTCGACGCGCTCGTCCCGATCCTCGACCAGACGGTGGAGCTCGCCGGCGCGAGCGGAGCGCGCCGCGTGGTGCTCGGCATGGCGCACCGCGGCCGGTTGAACGTGCTCGCCCACATCGTGGGGCTACCCTACGAGACCATCTTCGCCGAGTTCGAGGGCGGGCGGCACGTGGAGGAAACGCTCACCCCCGAAGGCGGCACGGGCGACGTGAAGTACCATCACGGCGCCGACGGCGTGTACCAGACCGCCGCAGGCAAGCCGGTCAACATCACGCTCAGCCCGAACCCGAGCCATCTCGAAGCGGTCAACCCGGTCGTCGAGGGGCGGGCGCGCGCCAATCAGACGAACCGCCGCGGCAAGGACGCGATCCACGACGGGAGCGTGGCACTCCCCGTGCTGATCCACGGTGACGCGTCTTTCGCAGCGCAGGGCGTCGTGGCGGAGACCTTCAACCTGGCGCGGCTCAAGGGCTACACCACGGGCGGCACGGTGCACCTGATCGCCAACAACCAGCTCGGGTTCACCACCGATCCGAAGGAAGGGCGCTCCACCGATTACTCGAGCGACCTCGCGAAGGGGTTCGACGCGCCCATCATCCACGTCAACGCGGATGACGCGGAAGCGTGTCTCGCCGCGGCGCGGCTCGCGATGATGTACCGTGACAAGTTCCACGGCGACGTGGTGATCGACCTGGTGGGCTACCGGCGGCACGGCCACAACGAGGGGGACGAGCCCGCCTACACGCAGCCGGTGATGTACGACCGGATCAAGCAGGCTCCCACAGTGCGGCAGCGCTACGCCGACCAGCTGGCCCGGGAGGGCGTCGTGGACTCCGGGCTAGCCGCCGCCGAAGCCGAGCAGATGTACCAGCGGCTCACCGAGGTCCAGCAGTCGCTCAAGGCGAACCTGCGCGAGGCTGGTGCGGGCGAGGAGCCGCAGCGCATTTCGGGGGCGCAGACCTGGCCACCCGAGCCCGAGACGGCGGTGTCGACCTCGCTGCTCACGACGCTGAACGAGCAGCTGCTCCAGGTCCCCGACGGGTTCACCGTGATCCCGAAGCTCAAGAAGCAGCTCGAGCGGCGGCGCGCGGCCCTCACTGGCGGCGAGATCGACTGGGCGCACGCCGAGGCGCTGGCGTTCGCGTCGCTCGTGGTGGAGGGCACGCCGATCCGCCTCACCGGGCAGGACACGGAGCGGGGCACGTTCAGCCAGCGGCACCTGGTGCTGCGCGACGCGGGGGACGGGCGCCGCTACGCGCCGATCCAGAACCTTCCCGGCGCGCGTGCCCCGTTCGAGCTGCACAACAGCCCGCTCTCCGAATTCGCGTGCCTGGGGTTCGAGTACGGCTACGCCGCCGCCGCGCCCGACGCGCTGGTGCTGTGGGAGGCGCAGTACGGCGACTTCACGAACGGCGGCGAGGTGATCATCGATCAGTTCCTGATCGCCGGTCTCGCCAAGTGGGGGCAGACGTCCCGGCTCACGCTGCTGTTGCCGCACGGCTACGAGGGCCAGGGGCCGGAGCACTCGAGCGCGCGGATCGAGCGCTTCCTCGCGCTCGGAGCCGAGGGGAACCTGCGCATCGCGAACTGCACCACGCCGGCGCAGTACTTCCATCTGCTGCGGCGCCAAGGACGGCACGCGGAGCTGCGACCGCTGGTCCTCTTCACTCCGAAGAGCCTGCTGCGCCTTCCCCAGGCCACGACCCGGCTCGAGGATCTGACCACGGGGACCTTCCGGCCGGTGCTGGACGACCCCGCGGGCCCCGCGCGCCGCGACGCGACACGGCTGGTGCTGTGCAGCGGCAAGGTGTATTACGACCTGCTGCTCTCGCCGCTGCGCGCGTCCGCGGCGCACGTGGCGATCGGTCGGGTGGAGCTGTTGTACCCATTCCCGACGCCCGAGCTGGCGGAGCTGATCCGGCTGTATCCGAAGATCACCGAGATCGTCTGGGTGCAGGAGGAGCCCCGCAACATGGGGCCGCAGAAGTTCATGCTGCCGCAGTTGCGCGAATTGGTCGCGCCGGGCGTGAGCGTGCGCGATATCGGGCGGCCGGAGCGTTCCAGCCCGGCCGAGGGCTATCCCGCGGCGCACCAGGCGGAGCAGGCACGGATCGTGGGGGCGGCGTTCAGTCCGCCCTCTCGCTAACTTCTCTCTGAATGAACACCGCCTCGACTCCCCGGACACGGCAGGCGCGCGAGTCCGTCGTCATTCGCTTCGCGGGTGACTCGGGCGACGGCATGCAGGTGACGGGGTCGCGCTTTACCGTGGAAACGGCCCTCGCCGGCAACGACCTCACGACCTTCCCCGATTTCCCCGCCGAGATCCGCGCTCCCGCCGGGACGACGTACGGCGTGTCGGCGTTCCAGATCCAGTTCGGGGCGCGCGACGTCATGACGCCGGGCGACGCGGTCGATGTGCTCGTCGCGATGAACCCCGCCGCCCTCAAGGTCGATCTGAGCGATCTGCGCCGCGGCGGGACGATCCTGGTCGATACGGGCGCTTTCACCGAGCGCAACCTGACGAAGGCGGGATTCCCGGCCAACCCGCTCGAGGACGGATCCCTCGCCGCCTACCAGCTCCTCACGTTCGACATCACGCGGCTCACGACGGAGGCGGTCAAGCCGTTCGGCCTTTCGAGCCGGGAGGCGCACCGCTGCCGCAACATGTGGGCGCTCGGCCTGATGCTGTGGATGTACGGCCGCGACCGGCAGGCGACCATCGACTGGCTGCGCCGCAAGTTCGCCGACCGGCCCGAGCTCGCGCAGGCCAACGTCGCGGCTGTGAACGCCGGACACGCGTTCGGCGAGACCGCCGAAATGTCGGAGCATCTCGTGGGGTACACGGTCCCGAGCGCGCCCGCAGAGCCGGGACGCTACCGTACCGTGAGTGGGACGGAGGCGCTCGCCTGGGGCCTCATTGCCGGCATGCGTGCCGCCGGGCTCGAGAAGATGATCTTCGCAGGCTACCCGATCACGCCCGCCTCGCTCCTGCTCCATACCCTGGCGAACCTCAAGCCGTACGGCGTGGTCACCTTCCAGGCGGAAGATGAGATCGCCGCGATCGGCGCGGCGATCGGCGCCGCCTACAGCGGAGCGCTGGGTGTCACCTCGAGCTCCGGCCCCGGGATGGCGCTCAAGACCGAGATGCTCGGGCTCGCGATCGCCACCGAGCTGCCGCTCGTGGTGATCAACTCGCAGCGGGCTGGCCCCTCCACCGGTATGCCCACAAAGGCCGAGCAGTCCGACCTGTTTCAGGCGGTGCACGGCCGGAACGCGGACGCGCCCCTCGCCGTGATCGCCGCGGCAACGGCCGTGGACTGCTTCGCGGTGGCGATCGAAGCGGTGCGCATCGCCACGACGTACATGACGCCCGTGATCGTGCTCTCCGACGCCTACCTGGCGCACGCCGCCGAGCCCTGGCGCCTCCCCGAGGTCACGGGGCTGCCGCGCTTCCCGGTGCGCTTCCGGACCGACCCGGCGGGCTTCCACCCGTTCCTGCGGGACCCGGTCACGCTGGCGCGTGCCTGGGCTGTGCCCGGAACCCCGGGCCTCGAGCACCGCATCGGCGGGCTCGAGAAGGACTACGACACGGGGCACATCTCTTACGATCCCGACAACCACGCGCGCATGACCCGCACCCGCGCGGCGAAGATCGCCGGCATCGCGAACGGTATCCCGCCGCAACGGGTGGCCCTCGGGGACGACCACGGCGCGGTCGCGGTGGTGGGATGGGGCTCGACCTACGGCGCGATCCACCGGGCGGTGAGCGAGGCACGCGACGACGGCGGCGACGTCTCGCACATCCACCTCTGCTACCTGAACCCGTTCCCCCGGAACCTCGGCGAGCTGCTCTCGCGCTTCGAGCGGATTCTCGTTCCCGAGATGAACGACGGCCAGCTGGTGCAGCTGCTCCGGGCGGCGTACCTCGTGCCGGCGGAGGGGTTGAGCAAGGTCGAGGGCAAGCCATTCAAGGTGTCGGAGATCGTGCAGGCGATCGAGTCGACGCTCCGGAGGGGGTGAGGCATGACGGTCACGACGATCACCGACGCCGAGCTCACGCCCAAGGATTACGCGTCCGACCAGGAAGTCCGCTGGTGCCCGGGGTGCGGCGACTATGCGATTCTGAAAGCCGTCCAAAAGGCGCTGGCGGAGCTGGGCGCGCCGCGCGAGCGCACGGTGTTCGTTTCGGGGATCGGCTGCGCGGCGCGGTTCCCGTACTACCTGTCCACGTACGGGTTCCACACGATTCACGGGCGGGCGCCCGCGATCGCCACCGGCATCAAGCTCGCCAATCCCGCGCTCGACGTGTGGGTGGTCACGGGCGACGGCGACGGTCTCTCGATCGGCGGCAACCACATGCTGCACGTGCTGCGACGCAACGTCGATCTGCAGATCATCCTCTTCAACAACGAGATCTACGGCCTGACCAAGGGGCAGTACTCGCCTACCTCGCGGCGCGGAACACACTCGCCCTCCACGCCGCAGGGCTCGATCGAGGCCCCCGTTTCGCCGTGCGCGTTCGCCCTCGGCGCCGGAGCGCGCTTCGTCGCCCGGGCCGTGGATACCCAGCAGCCTGACGTCGTGGCGCTGCTCAAGCGCGCGCACGCGCATCGCGGGGCGTCGTTCGTCGAGGTGTTCCAGAACTGCGTGGTCTTCAACGACGGCGTGTTCGATCACTTCACGTCGAAAGACGTGGCGGGTGACGCGCAACTCCACGTGGAGCACGGGAAGCCGCTGCTGTTCGGACCGAACCGGGAGCGCGGGCTGCGCCTGAAGCCAGGGACGGTCGCACTCGAGGTCGTGCCGGTGGGCCCGGGCGGCGTGCCGCCCGGCGACATCCTGGTGCACGACGAGACCAACCGCGCGCTGGCGCAGCTGCTCGTGGCGCTCGAGCCCCCGGCGTTTCCCGTGGCGCTCGGCGTGGTGTACTGCAACCCCGCGACCTCCTACGAAGCGGACGTCTCCGCGCAAGCGCGGGCCGCGGGGTTCTCTGGCGAGCCCGCCGACCTCGGGGCGCTACTCCGCCGCGAGGGGACGTGGACCGTGGCGGAGTGAGGGCGAGGTCGACCTACCCGACCCTCCTGCTCGTCGCCGGCACCACCTTCGTCCGGGCCGACGGTCGCTGGTCCCCCGCCGCACGGCTCCCCCAGCCGATGCAAGAGCTCTCCGCCGCCGTGCTCCACGGCCGGATCTACGTCGCCGGCGGGATCGACCGAGCCAATCGCGCGAGCGCCGCCGCGTTCCGGTACGACCCCGGGGCAAACCGCTGGGAGCGAATCGCCGACCTCCCGGCCCCGCGCCACCACATGCCCCTCGCCGTGGTAGGCGACACGTTGTACGCCGTCGGCGGTCTCACGGGTGAGCGCTTCGTTCCGCAAAACACCCTCTGGCTCTACCGCGAGGACGTGAACCGCTGGGAGCCGCGGGCGGCGCTGCCGGCACCGCGCGGCGCGTCCGGCGCCGCGGGCGTGAGCGGGAAGCTGATCGTCGTCGGCGGCTGGGGTCTCAAGCGCCGCCTGGTGGAGACGACGGCGATCTACGATCCCGCAGTCGATCGCTGGCGCGACGCGGCACCGATACCGACGCCCCGCGACCACCTCGCCGCGACGGCTGTGAACGGCGTCGTGTACGCGATCGGGGGGCGGCCGCTCGATCCCGACCGCAACTACGACGTCCTCGAAGCCTACGATCCGGCGACCGACCGGTGGACGACCCGGGCGGCGATGCCGAGCCGGCGCGGCGGCCTGGCCGCGGCCGCCCTCGACGGCACCGTGCACACGGTCGGCGGCGAGAGCCGCAGCGGTGTGTTCGCGAACCACGAGGTGTACGATCCCGTGACCGACCGCTGGAGCGTCGCGCCGCCGCTGCCGCTCGCCCGTCACGGTCTCGCCGCTGCCGCGCTCGGCGGCCGCCTCTACGTGATCGGCGGCGGGCCCAGGGCGGAGTTCGCCCAGACGGACGTCGTCGACGTGTTCGCCCCCTGACATGCTCGAGATCCAGACCGTCGCGCGCTATGCGGTCACCGCCGTATTCGCCGTGAGCCTCGTCGCGGCGCTCGCCTCCTGGCTGGTGCGCACCCAGCGCGTGTCACCGTTCGGCGCCCTCGGGCGCACCCTGCGCGCCACCAGCGAGCCGTTGATCCGGCCCGTCGAGCGGCGACTCGTGCGGGCCGGAGGCAACCCCGTACACGCGGGATGGTGGCTGGTAGTGGGCGTCGCGGCCACGGGCGTGGTCCTGCTGTCGCTCCTGAACTGGCTGGCGGGCACGCTGTACGGCGTCGGAGCGGCGTTCGCGGGTGGACCGCGCGTCGCGCTGGCGTTTCTCATCGTCGCGGCCTACAACGTCGTCTTCATCGCACTCGTGGTGCGCGTGGTGGCGAGCTGGTTCGGCCGGTTCCGCTACACCTGGTGGCTACGGCCGGCCTATGTCCTCACGGACTGGGTGGTCGAGCCGATCCGCCGGCTGCTCCCGCCGGGCGGCGCGCTCGACTGGAGTCCACTCGCCGCCTGGCTCGCCCTCTGGGTGTTGAAGCAGGTGCTGCTGGCCATCGTCGGGCTGTGACCGCGCGGCTCGTGGTGCATGTGGTCCCCCGGGCGCGGCGCAGCACAGTCGCCGGCCGCCACGGTGACGCGATCAAGATCAAACTCGCGGCGCCGCCCGTAGATGGCGCTGCCAACGCCGAGCTGATCCGATTCGTCGCCGTACAGCTCGGCGTGCCGCGTAGTGCGGTCACGATCCTGAATGGGGCCGCCGCGCGCCGCAAGACGCTCGCGGTGCGCGGCGTGACGGCGGGCGCGGTCGCCCGGGCGCTGCTACGGATGACGGACGACGGATGACGGTCGACTTCCCTTGAACACCCGGAACAGATAGAAGAGCGAGGGGAACAGCACCAGCGCCCCGAGTATCAACGCGCCCAACGCGAGCCGCAGCGTTACCGCAGGTGCGGCGGCGTCCGCGATGGTCAAGTCCGGAGGAAGCAGGTATGGGTACTGGCTCAGTCCCCACCCCCACAGGATGAGCGATACCTGGATCGCGGCGACGATGCGGGCGACGCGCCAGGCGCCCCGCGCCAGGGCCGCGAGCGCGGTGATCGCCGCCGCGGCGGTGAGCCCGTGCAGCGGGATGGCCCACCTCGCGAAGATCAGACCGTTGCGCACGAGCGGCGCATAGCGGCCCGACAGGACCAACGTCAGGGCCGCCGCACCGAACAACGCCACCCCCGTGCCCAGCGCGCGCGCCCGGAAGTCCACCCGCAGCTCGCGTTCCTGCGCCTCGAGCGTCAGATAGACGGCCGCGAGAAACGCGAAGGCCACCAGGGCGAACAGCCCGACGGACAGAGTGAACGGATTGAGCCAGGGCCGGACGTAAGTGCCGACGAACCCGTCCCCCGTCCCCCGTCCCGCATCCCCGACCGCGCCCGATGCAATCGCCCCCACCGTCGTACCCAGCAGCAGCGGCGTGACGAGGCTCGCGATGGCGAACGTCACGCCCCAGTGGCGCAGCTCTTCGTCCTCCGCTCCGCCATAGCGCCAGAACGTGAACGCCGAGCCCCGCAGCACGATGCCGATCAGGACGAGCGAGAGAGGGATATGCAGCAGCGTGCCGAGACGCGCGAACGCGGGCGGGAAGCAGGTGAACAGCAGCACGACCGCGAGAATGAGCCAGACGTGATTCGCCTCCCACACGGGACCGATCGCCTCGGCGATGAGCTCGCGCTGGCGCCGTTTGCGCGGGCCCGCAGCCAAGAGGCCCCACACGCCGGCGCCGAAATCCGCCCCGGCGAGCACCGCGTAAGCGTTGAGCGCCAAAAACACGATCCCGGCGAGTAAATCTGCGAGCGTCACTGGGTCACGTTTCCCCTTTCCCCTTTCCCGTTTCCCGGCCTTCCACCGGCATGTAGAACTTCCGCCATTCGGGCATCCCGGGGCTCCGGACGATCTGGCGATAGAGCAGCCAGACGACGATCACGCCGAGGAAGCAATACAGCAGCGTGAACGTCAAGAATGGGACGACCAGACCAGGCATCGGCGTCACCGCGTCGCGCGTCTTCAAGACCCCGTAGATCACCCACGGCTGACGACCCAGCTCCGTCACCATCCATCCCGCCTCGACGGCGATGAACCCCATCGGCGTGGCGAGCGCGACCGCCCGCATCAACCAGCGGTCGTGTGCCAGGTCGGTCCGGCGCCACGCCAGCCATCCGGCCCAGACGGCGACCACAGCCATGTACGTGCCAAGCGCGACCATCAACTGGAAGGCGAGGTGCACGGCCGGCACGTTGGGCCATTCGTCTTGAGGCACGGCGTCGAGCCCCTGCACCCGCGCATTCGGGTCGTGGAACGCGAGCAGCGACAGGCCGCGCGGGATGTCGAGGGCGAAGCGGGTCTCCCGTCGGGCCACATCCGGCCAGCCCCCGAGCGAGAGCGGCGCGCCCCGCTGGGTGCGAAACAGCGCCTCCGCCGCCGCCAGCTTCACCGCCTGGTGCCGGGCGAGGTGCCGCGCGGCCACGTCCCCGGAGATCGGTTGCAGCACGGCCGCGGGTGCGCCCACGATCAATGCGATCTCGAGGGCGCGACGGTGGAACGCGTTCGCCGGATCCGTGAGCAGCAGGAACGCGTGGATCCCCGCCACTGCGAACCCCGTGGCGGCGTAGGCCGCGAGCGTCATGTGCAGGGCTTGCGGAAACGCGGCCGGGCTCGCCATCGCTGCGACCGGGTCGATGTTCACGGCGCGACCGTCGACCAGCTGGAAGCCCGTCGGCGCGTTCATCCACGCGTTCGCCAGCACCACGAAGATTCCCGAGGCGGCGCCGCTCGCCGCTACCGCCACGCCGGCTCCGAGGTGCGCCCGCGGCGAGATGCGGTCCCACCCGTACAGGTAGACGCCCAGGAAAATCGCTTCCGTGAAGAAGGCGAACCCTTCGAGCGAGAACGGCATGCCGATCATCGACCCGGCGAACCGCATGAAGCCCGGCCACAGGAGCCCCAGCTCGAATGACAGCACCGTTCCCGACACGGCGCCGACCGCGAAGAGAATGGCGGTGCCCCGCGCCCAGCGCTTCGCGAGGTCCAGATAGATCGCATGCCCCGTCACCTGCCAGCGCCGCTCGGCCACGACCATCATGACGGGCATGGCGATTCCGACGACGGCGAAGACGATGTGAAAGGCGAGCGAGACGCCCATTTGCGAGCGGGCGGCGAGGAGGTCGGGCATGCTTCTCAAAGGTAAGGGCGTGGTGAGTGGTGCGTGGTTGGCACCGTCATACTCAAACCGCGCACCACGCCTTACGATCCTGCGAGTCAACCGCTAGATTACCATCCACAACCGGTTTCGTGGTGATTTGCGGCTTATTGCAGCCACGTTAAACAATTCGCTAAAACGCCAGGATGACAATCACCCTCAGCGACCTCTTGAAAGACGGCAAGGTCCACGTCCTCGACGGGGCGATGGGCACCATGCTGTATTCGAAGGGCTTCTTCCTGAACGTCTGCTACGACGAGCTGAGCGTGAAACAGCCCAAGCTCGTCCAGGAAGTGCACGAAGCATACGTCCGCGCGGGCGCCGAGATTCTCGAGACCAACACGTTCGGCGCCAATCCCCTCAAGCTCCGCAGCTTCGGGCTCGCCGACGAGACAGAGCAGATCAACCGGACGGCGGCCGAGCTGGCGCGCGCCGCGAGCGCCGGCCGGGCCAGCGTCGTGGGCGCCATCGGGCCGCTCGGCGTGCGGCTCGAGCCGTTCGGCGCCCTGTCCCGTGAGGAAGCGCTCGCGCACTTCCGGCGGCAGGCGCAGGGCCTCGTGGCGGGCGGCGTGGACGGGTTCATCCTGGAGACGTTCTCCGACGTGGAGGAGATCCACCAAGCGCTGTGCGCGGTCCAGAGCGTCTCCGATCTGCCCGTCATCGCGCAGATGACCATCGGCGACGACGGCCTTACCCATTACGGCACGGCGCCGGAGACGTTCGCCAAGCAGCTCAGCGAGTGGGGCGCCGCGGTGATCGGGGTGAACTGCTCGGTCGGCCCGGCGGGCGTGCTCGAGGCGGTCGAGAAGCTGGTGAAGGCCACCGATCGGCCCATCTCCGCGGTGCCCAACGCCGGCCTCCCCAAGGACGTGGGCGACCGCAAGATCTATCTCGCGTCACCCGAGTACATGGCGAGCTACGCCCGCCGCATGATCGAGGCGGGGGCCCGTCTCGTGGGCGGCTGCTGCGGCACGACCCCGGAGCACATCAAGAAGATCCGCGACTACGTGGCGAGCGTGGTGCCCCGTCACCAGCCGCTGGTGCACACGCGCGAGACGATCGCGCCGCCTGCGGGGGTGGAGGAGGTGCCACTGGCCAGGCGCTCGCGCTGGGGTGCCAAGCTAGCCCAGGGCACGCTCGTCACGAGCGTGGAAATCGTGCCGCCCAAGGGCGTGGACCCCGCGCCGATGCTCGAGCAATGCCGGGCGCTCAAGGCGGCGGGCGTGGACGCGGTGAACGTCCCGGACGGTCCGCGGGCCCAGAGTCGCATGGGCGTGCTCCCGTCGGCGATCCTGATTCAAAGGGAAGTGGGGATCGAGACGGTCATCCACTACTGCTGCCGCGACCGCAACTTGCTCGGCATGCTGTCGGACATCCTGGGGGCACACGCGGCGGGGCTGCGCAACATACTCATCATCACCGGCGATCCGCCCAAGATGGGCCCCTACCCCGAGGCCACGGCCGTCTTCGACATCGACTCGATCGGGCTCACGAACCTGGTGTATCGGCTCAACCACGGGCTCGACCCCGGCAACAACCCGATCGGCGCGCCCACCAGTTGGGCGATCGGCGTCGGCGTGAACCCCGGCGCCGTCGAGCTGGACCGCGAGCTTTCCCGGTTCCACTGGAAGGTGGACGCGGGCGCGGAGTTCGCCGTCACCCAACCGGTGTTCGACGTGCGCCAGCTGGAGAGCTTCCTGAAGCGGGTGGAAGCCTACCGCATTCCGATCGTGGCGGGGATCTGGCCGCTCATCAGCTTGCGCAACGCCGAGTTCCTCGCCAACGAGGTCCCCGGTGTCGTGGTGCCGGCCGAGGTGCTGGAGCGCATGCGCCGGGCGCAGGAGAAGGGGAAAGAAGCCGCGCTCGCCGAGGGGGTGAAGATCGCCCGCGAGATGTTCCAGCAGGTGAAGGGCAGCGTCCAGGGGGTGCAGGTGAGCGCTCCGTTCGGGCGAGTGGAGGTGGCGCTGGAGGTGTTCGGGTAGCGGCGGGAGCCGTCTCCACGGTGTGGCGCCGGACGACATTCTGAGAGTGGCCGGGGAGTACAGGGCGGCCGTCCAGTACGCGTATCTCGGTGACACGACACGGATGCATGGGCGTTGGTGACACCTACCCGTAGCCGGAGGCAGCACGCATGCGTTCACTCGTTTGGGCGGCGCTCGCCGCGGCCGCCTGCGCGCCCAGCGACAAGCCGCGCGCCGGAGGTCCCGCCGGGCCGGCACAGAAGTACGCCGGCACCTGGGAAGGTCGCGCCTTCCACAGCGAGGCCGACACCGGTACGCCGTTTCGCATCGTCTCGAGCGTGGCGGAAGACGGATCGCTCCGCGGCACGCTCACGTTCACGCAGGTCCCTGCCCCACCCATCCCCGTCCGGGCGCGTCAGGTGAGCGACACGGCCCTCGTGGACGAGATGGGGCCGTACCAGAGCCCGAGCGCGCACCGCCGCGTCCTGACGACCACCACGGGCAGGCTCCACGGCGACTCGCTCAACGGCACGTTCGAGATGCGGCCGGCCGAGGGTGGAAACGCCATCATGAGCGGCACGTTCCACTCGAAGCGCGTGGTGCCCTAGGACGTGAGCGCCGCCGAGCGGCGCGCCCGCCTCGCTCTGACCGCCCTCCTGGCGGTGTACGGCGCGTTCCTGATCCTCAATCCGGGCCACTACGGCTGGCTCGACAGCCTGGACCTCGCCATCCACGAGTTCGGGCATCCGCTGTTCGGCATCTTCGGGGAGTTCGTGGGCTTCCTCGGCGGCACCCTGATGCAGCTGCTCATGCCCGCGATCTTCGTCGCGTACTTCTGGCGTCGCGGCGATCGACACGCCGCCATGGTCGCCCTGTGGTGGGTCGCCCAAAACCTCTGGAACGTGGCCGTCTACGTGCAGGACGCGCGTGCCGAAGAACTGCCCCTGGTGGGCGGCGGCGAGCACGACTGGAACTATCTCCTCGGCCGGCTCGGGCTGCTGCAACAGGACCGGGTGATCGGCGGCGGCGTTCGCCTGGTTGGAGTAATGCTGTATGCCTGGTCTTGCCTCATGGGCTGGACGTACGCTAGCGGGAGCGGCGAGCCGTCGTAGCTTAGCTCCGACCCAAAGGAGAGCCGATGCCAACCGCCAACGTCAACATCGTCGCCATCCTGGTCGCCGCGCTCCTCACGTTCGTGCTCGGCGCCTTCTGGTATTCCCCGGTGCTGTTCGCCCGGCAATGGATGCAGGCGCAAGGGTACACGCCCGAGAAAGTAGAGGAGATGAAGAAGAAGGGCATGACCCGCGCCTACGCCGTGTCCATGCTGTGCTACGTGGTGACGGCGTACGTGGTGGCGCTGCTCGCCGGCTACACGAGCTCCACGACCCTGGCGCAGGGCCTGTGGCTCGGGTTCCTCTGTTGGCTGGGCTTCGCGGCGACGATCGGACTCGCCGCCAACATGTTCTCAGGGAAGCCCATCGCCGCGTGGGTGGTCGACGCCGGCTACCAGCTCGCGTACCTCGTGATCATGAGCGTCCTGCTCTCGCTGTGGCGCTAGTTGCGCCGGATCGACACCGGGCCGTTGGTCGTGACGACGCGCACCGGAGCGCCGCCCGCGCCGAGCGTCGTCGTGATGCGGCGTCCCAGCCTGCCCTCGACCGTGATCGTCAACGGAAAGGCGATGTTGAACGGGCCGTTCACGGTCCCCAGCTCGAGCCGCGCCGAGTAGTCCGTCGGTATTCCCAGGTTCACCGGCCCGTTCGTGGTCTCCGCGTCGAGCCCGACACCCTCCCAATGGCTCCCCGTGAGATCGACGTCGATCGGACCGTTGGTGGTCCGGGCGCGCACGTCGCCCCCGACGCCGTCGATTGACACCGGTCCGTTGTAAGCGGTGAGCGTCATGCGCCCGGTCACGTCGTGCACCGCGATCGGCCCGTTGTACGTATCGAGCTTCAAGTCCGAGCGCCGGGGCACGTAGACAACGAAGCTCACGCCCCAGGAGTGACGCCCGCTCGACGCCGGCCCGGTGGCGCCGATCGTCGTTCCCGCGGTCACTACCTTGATCTCGCGGGCCAGGGACGCCGCCTCGTCCTCCGTCGCACCCTCCCCCTGAATCCGGGCGTGTACCTCGATGCTGCCGCCGTCCCATCCGCTGACGGCGACGCCACCGTTCTGCCCCGGGTCGACCGCGATGGTCCCTCCCGGCACCAGGGTGACGACGCGGACCTCACAATGCTTCGCCCGCCAGTCGTCTCCGCGCTCGCGGCATTCGGACACCCAGCGCGCGTCAGCCGCACTTTGGGCGCGGGCCGGGAGGGCGAGAACCAGGAGTATGGGAACGGGCAACAAGGCGCGCGGCAGCATCGGGTCCTCCTCCAGAAGGGGTGGCACGTCCACCCTTAGACAGGCGCCACGTCGGGAGGGTTGGCTCGGGACTAACCCGACGGGCCAGGTGGCGGCATAATCCCCGCGTGCGGTTCCCCCACCCCCTGACGCTGCTCGTCGGCTGCGTGGTCCTCGCCGCCGCTGCGAGTCACGTGCTGCCACCCGGTGAGTACGACCGCCGCGACGACCCCGCCACCGGTCGCCGGGTAGTGGTCCCCGGCACCTACCACGCCGTCCCGCCGCGGCCGGTGAGCGCCTTCCAGGCCCTGGTCGCCATTCCGCGCGGCATGGGCGACGCGGCGGCGGTGATCTTCTTCGTGTTCCTGATCGGGGGCGCGTTCACCGTGGTGGACGCCACCGGCGCGCTACGACTCGGCGTCGACTGGCTGGTGCGCCGCTTCGGGCATTCGGAGCGACTCGTCATTCCCGTGGCGGCGCTCGCGTTCGCCCTGGGCGGCGTGCTCGACAACATGAAGGAAGAGATCATCGCGCTCGTACCGGTGATGCTGCTGCTCACTCGCCGGCTGGGCGTGCAACCGGTCATCGCCGTGGCCGTGAGCCTGGGTGGCGCCGCCGTCGGCGCGGCGTTCAGCCCCATCAACCCGTTTCAAGTGGGGATCGCGCAACAGCTCGCGCAGCTGCCGCTCCTCTCCGGCTCGCTGTTTCGCAGCGCATTTCTGGTTGCGGCCCTGGGGATCTGGATCTGGGGGACATCGCGCTCCGTCGCCCGCGGCCGGACGGCGGCGGCGGTGAGCGACACTGGCCCCGAGGGCGGGTCGCTCGACGGCCGCCGTGCGCTGGTGCTCGGGCTGGTGCTCGCCGCGTTCGTCGCGCTGGTGGTCGGCGTGCTGCGGCTCGGGTGGGGATTCAACGAGATGGCGGCCCTGTTCTTCGCCATGGGAGTGGCCGCGGGCCTGATCGGCGGGCTGGGCGTGGCGGGAACGGCCGACGCCCTGGTCTCGGGCTTCCGCTCCATGGCGTACGCCGGCCTGCTCATCGGCTTTGCGCGGGCGATTTTCGTGACGCTCGAGCAAGGCCGGATCGTCGACACCCTGGTGCACGGGCTGTTCGCGCCCGTGGCACACCTGCCGCTCGGGCTCGCCGCTGTCGGCATGATGGTGGTGCATACGCTGGTGCACGTCCCGGTGCCGAGCCCGACCGGACACGCCGTCCTCACGCTGCCGATCCTCGTGCCCCTCTCGGACCTGCTCGGCCTGTCGCGCCAGGTGACCGTACTCGCCTACCAGTACGGCGGCGGACTGTGCGAGCTGCTCACGCCGACCAACGGCGCGCTCATGGCGATCCTCGCCGCGGCCCAGGTGCGCTACGAAGACTGGCTGCGGTTCGCGGTGCCGCTCCTTCTGGCCCTGATGGTGCTGGGCGCTGCCGCCATCGCGCTGGGCGTGGCGCTCCGGCTCCAGTAGGTTGTTACACGCTCCACCCACCAGGAGACTCGATGCGTGGACACCGCCTTCGCGATCCGCTGGCGATCGCACTGCTCCTTCCCGCGGCGCTCGTCGCCCAGGCGCCGGCGCGCCGTCACGTCGTGGTCCCCACGGTTGCGCCTCGCGCGGCCGACGTGGCCACGGTGGACGGAGTCGTCAAGGCGTATTACGACGTGATCACCGGTCCCGCCGGGCAGCCGCGCCAGTGGTCGCGCGACCGCTCGCTCTACATTCCCGATCTCCGCTTCGTCGCGACCGGCGTGGCGCAGGGCCGGCCCTACGCGCGCGTGATGACGCACCAGGACTTCGTCGACGGCTCCGACTCGAGCTTCGTGCACGAGGGGTTCTTCGAGCGCGAGATTCACCGCGTCACACAGGCGTACGGCAATATCGTCCAGGTGTTTAGCACCTACGAGGAGCACCGCACGGCCGACGGACCGGTCGTGGGCCGGGGCATCAACGCGCTGCAGCTGTTCTGGGACGGGACCCGCTGGTGGGT
>Ga0070698_100000760_pt1 | contig 34891 bp, 31 predicted proteins | sample KBSK1502metaG_FD_65477 | JGI IMG/M metagenome (GOLD analysis project Ga0070698, IMG submission 65477) | Corn, switchgrass and miscanthus rhizosphere microbial communities from Kellogg Biological Station, Michigan, USA - KBS K1-50-2 metaG | ecosystem: Host-associated > Plants > Roots >... | reverse complement strand
GCGGTGTTGGCGTTCGCCGCATTGAGCAGCACCTGGACGGTCGCGGGACGGCCGCGGGCCCGCAGGCGCGCGAAGTCGTAGGGCACCACGACGCCCACGTGCAGCCGGCCGCCGGCGAGCGCCTCCTCCAGATCCCTCACGGTGAGGAAGGAGCCGGCGAGCCGGAAGGTGCGGTTCTCGGTGATCGCGGAGACGAGCTCTCGGCTCTCGAAGGTGCGGCTCTCGTCGACCACGCCCAGGCGCAGATCGCGGACCTCGGAATCCAGGGCGAAGCCGAAGAGCAGGACCTGGAGCATCGGTGGCACCACCAGCGACATCGCGAGCCGCCGGTCGCGGCGGATCTGACGTAGCTCCTTGAGCGCGAGCGCCCAGAAGCGGCCGCCGAAGAGCCGGCCCACGTGATCGCTCACGCTTTCACCTGCATGCGGCGCATCGTGCGCCACGCGAGTCCGTAGTACACGGAACCGATCACGCCGATCATGAGGACCTCCCACCAGACCGCCGGCCAGCCCCCGCCCTGCAGGAAGGCGTCGCGGACGATGACGATGAAGTAGCGGGCCTGGACGAGGTTTGAGATCCAGGCCAGCGACGGGGGAATGTTCTCGATCGGGAAGATGAGACCGGAGAGGAGGAAGGCGAGCAGGAACCCACCCAGCGAGACGCCCTGCACCGCGGCCGCCTGGTTCGGGATGGCCGCGCCGACCAGGGAGCCGAAGCTCACCACACAGAACAGGAACAGGGCGCTGCCCACCAGGAGTGGGGTGGGATCTCCGGCCAGGTGTAGCCCGAACAGCGTGAACATGAGCGCGGTCACGAGCGTCCACTGGGCGGCGCCGATGATCATGCCGGCCAGGATCTTCCCGAGCAGGAACTCGTGGGCGGAGATGCTCGAGACGTAGACCTGCAGGATGGTCTTCTGCTCGCCCTCGCGCGACATCGCGAGCGCGGCGAGCACGGTGGGAAAGATGGACAGGGCGAGGACGAGCATCCCCGGGCCGTAGAACTTCTTCGGCTCGCGCCCGGGATTGAACCAGAGCCGGGTGTCGGTGCGGATCGCGGCCGCCGGGGCCCCGCCGGGGAGCTGCCGCGCGAACGCGCGCGTGACCTGTCCGGCGCCGCCCTGGACGAGCCGCGCGGTGTTGGAATCGGTCGCGTCCACGAGCAACTGAGCCTGGGCGAGTCCGCCGCGCCGAATCTCGCGCTCGAAGTGGACCGGCACGATGACCGCCCCGCGGATCCGGCCGCTCGCGATGAGCGCCTCGGGCGAAGTCACCGGCGGCAGCGTGACGATCCGGAAGGTGAGCGAGTTTCGATAGGCATCCGCGTAGCGCCGGGAGAGCGGCGTCTGGTCCAGGTCCTGGATCACGAGGGGGATGTCGGTCACGGTCAGGGAGATCGAGTTGCCGAGCAGCGCGGTGAGCACGACCGGCAGGACCACCGCGAGGGCGAGGGCGAGTCGGTCGCGGAGGAGCTGGGTGATGTCCTTCCGCGCCTGGGCGATGATTCGTCGCATGGCGGGCCGTGGTCGCGAGCGGTCAGGCGGCCGTCGGCCTCCCCTCAGGGTGGCGGCCCCGCTCCACGGTGACGATGAAGACGTCCTCCAGCGAGTAGTCCTGCTCGGTCACCGCGAGCACGCGGATCGAGTCCCGCTCGAGACGGGTGGCGAGACCCCGCGCGGCGTCCGCCGCCTCGCCGTCGACGATCACGTGGAGACGGTCCCCGAAGAGCGAGACCCGCCAATTCTCGAGCTCGCGCTTGAGGGCCACCACCGCGCGCTGCGGCTGGTCGACTCGCACCTCGAGCACCCGGCCGCCCTGCGCGGCCTTGACGCCGCTCGGGGTGCCCTCGGCGACCAGCTCGCCCGAAACCATGAAGCCGAGGCGGTTGCACTGCTCGGCTTCCTCTAGGTAGTGGGTGGTGACGAGGATGGCGGTGCCTTCGTCGGCGAGCCGGTTGATCATGGCCCAGAAGGCCCGCCGGGCGATGGGATCGACGCCCGACGTGGGCTCGTCGAGAAAAAGGACGCGGGGCTCGTGCATGATCGCCGCCCCGAACGCGACGCGCTGCTTCCAGCCGCCCGGCAAGGAGCCGGTGAGCTGGCGCCCGCGATCGGCGAGGCCCGCGAAGTCGAGGACCCAGCGCTTGCGCTCGGCCCGCCGCGCCGCCTCCACCTGGTAGACGCCGGCGAAGAAATCCAGGTTCTCCTCGATGGTGAGATCGTCGTAGAGCGAGAACCTCTGTGACATGTAGCCCACCTGTTGCCGCACGCCCTGCGAGCGGAGCTGCCCGCGCTCGCCCGCCAGCTCCACCAGGCCCGCGCTCGGCTCGAGGAGACCGCACAGCATCTTGATGGTGGTGGTCTTGCCGGCGCCGTTGGCCCCGAGGAGACCGTAGACCTCGCCGTAGCGCACCTCGAGGTCGACGTCCTTCACCGCCTCGAACCCACCGAAGGATTTCCCGAGCCCCCGCGCGCCGATGGCCACCGCGTCGGGCGGCCCCGGCGCCTCGCCCCGGCCGGGGAACTCGGGGAGGCGGGTCTCCCCCTTCAGCGATCGCAGGATCGACACGAAGGCGTTCTCGAGGGTGGCGGCGCCGGGGCGCACCGAATCGACGGCGAGGCCCACGGCGGACAGCGCCGCCCGCACCGCGCGCTCCCCTAGGAGCGCTTCGCGGACCATCACGTCGAGGCGGTCGCCGAAGCGCTGGACGTCGGCGATCCCATCGCGTCCGGCCAGCGCCGTCTCGGCGGCGCGGAGAGCGGGGGCCCGTACCTCGAGCCGCGTGAGGCCCAAACCCTCGCGTAGCTCGGCGGGGGTCCCGGTCCGGTGGAGCTGACCCTCGTGCATGAGGGCGACGCGGTGGCAGCGCTCGGCCTCGTCGAGGTACGGCGTCGCCACCAGGATGGTGATGCCCTGGCTCGAGAGCCCGACGAGGGCGTCCCAGAACTCGCGACGCGAGACCGGATCGACGCCGGTGGTGGGCTCGTCGAGGAGGAGGACGCGCGGCTCCGCCACCAGAGCGCAGGCCAGCGCCAGCTTCTGCTTCATCCCCCCGCTGAGGCGGCCCGCGAGCCGGTCCTCGAACCGGTCCATCCCGAACATCTCGAGATAACGGCGGCCGCGCCGCTCGATGTCGGCCCGCTCCACCAATCGGAGCTCGCCCACGTACCGGAGATTCTCCCGGACGCTCAGGTCCGGATAGAGACTGAAGGCCTGGGTCAGGTACCCGACGAACGGGCGCGCGTTCCGCGCCGGCCGACCGAGCAGCTCCGCGCCGCCGGAGGTCGCCTCCATGACCCCGCCCAGGACCTGGAAAGTCGAGGTCTTCCCCGCTCCGTCCGGCCCGATGAGACCGAAGATCTCGCCGGTCCGCACCTCGAGGTCGATCCCGCGCACCGCCTCGACCGCGCCGTAGCGCTTCGAGAGACCGGCGACCCGGATGGCGACGTCGGGAGCGGCGCTCATCGGCGGGCCTGACGAGCGGGCCACTGCCCGCCGTCCACGAGGATCTCGCCGTCGGCGGGCATGCCCGGCTTCGCGAAGCCGACCGCGCCGCGGACGCGGAGCTTCACGCCGACGACCTGCTTCACCCGGTCGCTGCGGAAATAGGTGTTCTCCGGCGTGAACGAAGCCTCGGGATCGATCCGCATCACCAGCGCGTCGATGGGAGTGCCGGGCGCGGAATCCAGATAGACTCGCGCGGGCTGGCCGACCCGCACTCGGCCGATTTCGCCTTCCGGTACAAACCCCCGGAGGTACACCTCGCCGAGATTCACCAGCGTGATCACCGGCGTCCCCGCCATGACGACCTCTCCCGGCTCGGCGGTGCGGGTGGCCACCGTGCCCGCGAAGGGCGCGATCACCTTAAGGTCCGCCAGGTTCGCCCGCGCCTCATCGAGCTGAGCGTGCGCCCGCTCGGCGTCCGCCTGCGCGGCAGCGCTGTCGGCCTCGGCCTGGAGGATCTGGCCCTGGACCGCCGCCACCTGGGAAGAGCGGATGGCCGGGTTGGCGAGGTTCGCGCGCGCGGTCGTGAGCGCTCCCTGCGCGGCCTCGACTTGCCGGCGGCTCGCCGCCACCACCGCGGCCTGGCCCTCCTCGGTGTACTGCTTCTGTCTCGCCTCCTGCTCCGCGATCATCCCCTGTTTGAAGAGGCGGCTGTAGGTCTCACGCTCCCACTTGGCTTGGGCGTACGCGGCTTCCGCCTGGGCGAGCTGGGCCTCGGCCGCGGCCAGGCGTCCCTCCGCCTCGTTGACCCGTCCCTGGGCGTCGGTGCGCGACTGCTCCACCCCGAGCTCGCTCTGGCGCAGCTGCTCCTTGAGCACAGTGATCTGATGCTGGGAGAGCCGCACCCGCGCTTCTGCCTGACGGACGGCCGCCTCGGACATTTGCTCGCGCGCCCGGACCTGCGCGTCGTCGAGCACCGCGATGACCTGGCCGGCCTCGACACGGTCCCCTTCCCGCACCGTGATCTCGCGGATCCGTCCGGAGGCCTTGGCCCCGACGGCGGCGTCGTCACCCTCGATCCGACCGCTCACCCCGATCACGCCGGGCGGCAGCCCGGAGCCGGCGAAGAAGAGGCGCCAGCCGCCGAGCCCGAGCAGGCCGAGGACCACGAGCGCCCCGACCATGAGGACCGGCCGGCGGCGGGAGCTCATGCGCGGTGACCGCGGCGGCCGGCGCCCGCCCCGCGCGTGGCCAGCCCCTTGATGATCAGCTCCTGGATGTGCTTGACGTAGGCGGTGGCATCGGGCGGCTCTCGATGGAGCCGGTCCGAGAACACGCGCTGGCGGAAGCGGGCGGTGGCGAAGAAGAAGACGAGGCTCCCGACGAGGCTCAGATGCGTCAGCACGGGGTCCACCGGTCGGAAGGCGCCTTCGCGGACTCCCCGCTCCACGATCCGTTGCACCGCGCCCAGCACCCGGACCGGCTGCTCGAGCACCCGGGCCTCGAGATGCTTCCCCCCGGTCAGCACCTCGCGGAGCATCATGGTGCAGAAGTGCGGGTGCCGGCGAGTCGCGCTGTCGCCGATGACCGCGATGAGGTCGCGGAGCACCTGGGGGGCGGGCCGGGTCGAGGCGGCGACGCGCTCCACCTGAGCCACGATCTCTGAGAAGGTCGCGGTCAGGATCGCCACGTAGAGCTTCCGCTTGCCGCCGAAGTGATAGTTGATCATCGCCTTGTTCACGGCCGCCTTGCCGGCGATCGCCGAGACCGGCACCCCGTCGAAGCCGTGCTCGGCGAAGAGCTCGGTGCCGGCGGCGAGCAGCGCCTCCCGGGTGCCGGAGGCATCCCGGCGGCGGCCGGGTCGCCGGCTCAGTCGGGTGCGGGGCGTGGTCCTCTGGATCGAGATCGCCATTGACCGTATCAATTAAACGGTTGGTTAATTATTCGCCGCGGAGATCCCGCTTGTCAATCGTTCTCCACCTCTACCCGACCCGCCCCTCCGCCATGACCCGGCGGGCGAAGTCGGTATTCACCAGCTCCTCGTACCGCTGGTGCTGGTCGATGAAGGCGCCCGCGAGCAGGATCTGCTCCAGGTAGTGGTAGCCCGCCCGGCGAAGGAGCGGATCCCGCGCCCAGGTCCCCTGGGCGAGATAGCGGGCCACCGCGCGCTCCAGGAGCGGCGGCTCCGTGTCCGCGAACGCCGGCTCGATCGCCTTCGCGATCTCCGGCGCCCCGTGCCCGGCGAGCCAGCGCTGGGTCCGGTAGACCGCTCGAGTGAAGCGGAGCACGATCTCGGGCTCCCGCTCGAGGAACTCGGGCGTGGTCATGTAGGAGGTGAACGGCACCGGCCCGGTCGCCTCCCCCATCGAGGCCACCAGATGTCCCGCGCCGGCGGCGATCAGACGCTCGACGGCGGGCTGCGGCTGCTCCAGGAAGTCGCCGCGCCCCGCGCGGAACGCGGCGATCGCCTCCGGAGCCGGCAGCTCGCGCTCGATCCGCACCCGCTCGGGATCGATGCCGTTCCGGCGCAGGACGGTCAGCATGCACTGCCAGGGCGTCGGCGCCTCCGCGAAGGAGATCACCGTCTTGCCGACCAGATCCCGCCACGTGAAGTCGGGCCGCGGGGCGCGCCCGAGCAGGAAGAAGCCGTTCCGGCTGCACACCTCGGCGAAGTGCACGACGATGCGTCCGGTGCGCCCGGCCAGATCGAAGCTCCGCATCAACCCGCCCAGACTGATCTGGATGTCCCCGTCCAGCAGCGCCGACATCGGGGCCTTGCCGAACACGGCCGCCGGCACCGCGGTGATGTCGAGGCCCGCCTCGGCGAAGTGACCGAGGGCGACGCCCGCAGCCAGGGGCGCGTAGAACGGGGTGTGGAACGGCATCAGCACGGTGAGGCGGCGGCTCATGCGAGCTCTTCCTTGACGAAGCGGTCCACCAGCCGCCGCGCGCGGTCGGGGGAGGCCAGCGTATGCGCGCCCCGGAACGAGCGCCCGCTCGAGCCGATGTAGAAGCGCTCGTAGTGCTCCCCCCGGCTGGCGAGCGCGCTGCCCGCGAAGTCCCAGGCCAGCCGGAAGATCCGTACCCGATCCTGGGCGCTGACCGGGCCCGCCCCCCGCAGGTACCGGTCGATCAGGGGGCGTAGCCCGGGGTCGGCCATCTGGGCGACGGTGGGCGCGGCGAGCAGGCTGTGGGAGCCGAGCTGGCGGATGATCTCGTTGACGCGCGGGAACCACAGGGGCAGCAGCCCGCGCAGGGCGCGGAACGGCTCCGCGGCGGGGAGCCACACGCCGTTGCCCCACTCGTGCGCGCCCGCCTCCGCGGCGCGGACCGCGGCCCGTGTCAGCTCCGCGTAACTCCAGATCTCCCCGAGCATCTCCGCGGCCGCCGGGGTCAGACCGTTGATCGCTTCGACCATGCGGGTGGCGATTCCCCACGCGAACTCGAGCTTGGTCTGGGCGCGGATCGAGGTCTGCTGCATGAAGTTCGGCGGCCAGCTCGTGGCCACCGCGGTGTTGTACACCTCCTGGTTGGCGTCGATGAAGACCCGATCCCGCTCCACCTCGACTTCGTCGAAGATCACGAAGGCATCCTGCTCGTCGAACCGGCTCGAGAGCGGATGGTCGACCGCGTTCCGGGCGCTCATGCTGTCGCGGCAGAGGATCTTGAGTCCGGGCGTGGCCATCGGGATCGAGAACGCAAGCGCGTAGGCGTCGGCCCCCGGGGGCAGCGGCGAGGCCGGATAGACCGCCAGCTCATCGGCGAACGGGGCCAGGGTGGCCAGGATCCGCGCGCCCCGCACCACGATACCGTGCGCGGTGTCGGCCACCTTGTGGAGCGCGACATCGTTGCCCGGGGGCGGAGCGTCCCCCCACGCCCGGTCCACCGTCGGATGGATGAGGGTGTGGGTCAGCGACAGGTCGCGTCGCGCCAGCCGCTTCTGGTAGGCGACCAGGTTGGCGGCGCCGCGCTCGTTGCCGTTGACCGACCATTCATCGCTCCGCCCGGCGAACCCGGCGAAGGTGATGTTCATATAGTCGGGCGTCCGCCCCATGATCCCGACGCTCCACTCCGCGACCCGCTCCAGGCAGGCGTGCCTCCGCTCCAGGTCCTCGCGCGATCTCGGGATCAGGTGGCTCACGTTGATCGGCTCGCTCGTCTCTGGGTCGGGCATGAGGCAAACCGCCGCCGCCTCGTGCTGCAGATCGAAGAGCGAGGCGACGAAGCGCGCGGCGCCCGCGAAGGCGGGATGACCGGCGATGTCGCTCACCCGATCGTCGCCCACCCAAACCTGGCGGTCGTCCTTCAGGTCCCGGAGAAAGTCCTGGCCCGTACGTGCCGGCATGGCTAGACCGCGAGCGCCATGCCGTCGTGCCCCGGATCGGCGCCGCCGTACAGCGCGCCGTCCGGCCTCACCTCGATACCGTGCACCGCCGCCACGTCGAAGGTGTTGGCGTTGCGCGCCACCGTGTAGCCGTCGCGCGTCAGCTCATCGGTCACGTAGGTGGGGATCCGCATCGTGACGTCGATGATGTGGCTGGTCGCGCTGAAGCGGGGCGCAGCCACCGCGTCGGACATCGACATGCCGAACTCGAGCAGATTGACCAGCGCCTGCATCACTCCGATGGCGATCTGCGCCCCGCCCGGCGCCCCGATCGCCGCCCGCAGCCGGTCCCCGCCGAAAACCAGGGTCGGGCAGATGGCGCTGAAGCGGCTCTTGCCCGGCGCCACCGAGCCGGCGTGGCCGGGGCGCGGGTCGAACACCCCCATGGCGCCGTTGTACATGAAGCCGAGCCCGTCGGTGATCACGCCCGACGGCATCCCGAGCGTGTGCGTCATGGTGACCGCGTTGCCCTCGCGATCGATCGCGGCCACGTGAGTGGTGTCTCGCGGCTCGGCGAGGCCGACCCGCTCGATCCGGACGCGCTTGCCCGCCCGGATGTCGGCCGCGACTTCCCGAGCGTAGTCCTTGGACGCGAGACGGTCGATCGGCACCTCGACGAACGCCGGGTCGCCGACGTGGGCCTCCTTGTCGGCCACCGCCCGCTTCATCGCCTCCGCGGCCACACGCACATAGGCGGCGGTGTTGTGGCCGAGCGCGTTCAGATCGAACTGCTCGAGCACGTTGAGCATCTCCAGCAGCATGAGCCCGCCCCCGGGCGGGTGGTTCGTGGCGAGCCGCCAGTCGCGGAACGTGCCCCAGAGGGGCGCGCGCCGGGTGGTACGGTACGTCTTGAGATCCTCGTAGGAGAGCAGACCCCCGTTCCGCCTCATGTCCTCCGCGATGCGCTCGGCGATCTCACCGATGTAGAAGACGTCGGCGCCGCCGCGGGCGATCTGCCGCAAGGTCTCGGCGAGGTCCGGGTTGCGGACCGTCTCCCCGAGCTCCTTCGGCCGGCCGTCGGCACGGCAGTAGAGCGCGCGCCCGCTCTTGCTAAAGCGCAGCCGCTCCGGATTGGCGGCGCGGCCGAGCTGCTCCTCGATCGCCCACCAGTAGGCCACGTGGCGCTTCACCAGCCAGCCGCGCTCGGCCCAGTCGATCGCCGGCTGCACTACCTGCGCCCAGGGCAGCACCCCATACGAGGTCTGCGCTTCGTAGAGCGCCTTGAGGGTGCCCGGCACCGTGATGGACTGGTACCCGAGATCGTTGACCCGCCCCTTCAGCACGAAGCCGAAGCCATCGCGCGTCTCGCCCTCGATCAGGTGCGCCCACATGTCGGGGCGCGCCGCCGCCGGCGTCTTGCCGTGGAAGTCGATGAACTCGTGCACCGCCTTCCCGGGCAGGTAGATATGACAGCTCCCGAACCCGGCGAGGCCGGTCATCATCGGATCGACCACCCCCGCGACCAGCGCGCAGGCGATGGCACCGTCCACCGCGTTGCCACCCGCGCGCATGACGAGGGCTCCCGCCTCGGTCGACTCGGGCTGCGCCGCGCAGATCATGCCGGCAGACATGGCGGGTGGAGCTTACCGGTCCCGCCCCGGGGTTGGCAACCGGCCCCGCGCCAGCTAAGCTCGCTCCCCAGGGAGGAACCACCACATGGCCGACCGCGGTATCGACGTCGTTCGCGCGCACCTGGCGAAGCTGCCCCCGTCCGACTCGCTCACGACCGCCGAGCGCCGCGCCCAGTACGAGCGCGCCGAGAAGGTCTTCCCCACTCCGCCCGAGGTCAAGGTGGAGCGCGTGAGCGCGCCCGCCGCGCCCGCCGAGTGGCTGCGCCCGCCCGGCGCGGTGGCCGGGCGCGTCGTGCTCTACCTGCACGGGGGCGGCTACGTGATCGGCTCCCCGCGCTCGCACCGCCACCTGGCTGCGGCCATCGCGTCCGCGGCCGCCGCCAGCGCGCTTCTGCTCGACTACCGCCTGGCGCCTGAGCACCCCTATCCCGCCGCCGTCGACGATGCCACCGCGGCGTACCGCTGGCTGCTCGACCAGGGCATCGCGCCCGAGCACGTCGTGATCGCGGGCGATTCGGCCGGGGGCGGCCTCACGGTGGCAACCCTTCTCGCCCTCCGGGAGGCCCGCGTGCCTCTTCCTGCGGGCGGGGTCTGCATCTCGCCCTGGGTGGATCTCACCTGCAGCGGCGAGAGCTATCGGACCAAGGCCGGCGTCGACCCGATCGTGGGGCAGGCCGGAGTCGCGGAGATGGCGCAGGCCTACCTCGGGACCGCGTCACCGCGGACGCCACTCGCCTCCCCGCTCTTCGCCGATCTGCGCGGGCTGCCTCCGCTCCTGATCCACGTGGGCAGCGACGAGGTACTCCTGGACGACGCGGTGCAGCTCGCGGCGCGGGCCAAGGCGGCAGGGGTGGAAACCACGATCGAAGTCTGGGAGCGCATGATCCACGTCTGGCACTGGTTCCTGCCGATGCTCGACGAGGCCCACGCGGCCGTCGAGACGATCGGTCGCTTCACGCGCGACCGGGCCGCCTGACCGGCCGAGGGAGCCGGCGCGACCGGGCGGCCGCGCTCGGCTCCCTCGATGGTACGGAGATCTGCGTCAGGCCTTCAGCTGATCACGGATGGGCAGGCGCCGGATCCGCTTCCCGGTCGCCGCGAAGATCGCATTGCAGAGGGCAGGCGAGATGGGCGGCACCCCGGGCTCCCCCACCCCACCCATCGGCTGGCCGTAGTCGCCGGGGATGATATGCACGCGGGTCTCCCGCGGTGCGCCCGACATGCGTAGGACCTGGTAGCTGTCGAAGTTGCTCTGCTGGGCTCGTCCATCCTTGAACGTCATCTCGCCCGTGGTCGCGATGCCCAAGCCCATGATGGTGGCGCCTTGCATCTGGGCCCGCACGCGGTCGGGATTGACCGTCGCGCCGCAGTCCACCGCGATGTCGACCCGGGGAATCGTCATCGCCCCCTTGTCGTCGACCGCCACCTCCACCACCGCGGCCACGTAGCTCACGAAGCTGTAGTGCGCGGCGATCCCCAGCCCCCGGCCCTTGGGCAGCTGCCGGCCCCACCCCGCCTCCCTGGCCACCGTCTCCACGACCCGCCGCAGGCGGCCGGTGTCGACCGGGTAGCGTTCCGGGGATTCACCATGGTTCCAACCATCCGACAGGGCCTCCGGACTGATCCGGCGGGCCGGGCCGATCACCTCCAACAGATAGTCCTTCGGATCGCGGCCGGCCGCGGCGGCCAGCTCGCCGATGAACGACTGCACCGCGAAGGCGTGGGGGATATTGGAGACCGCGCGGAACCACCCGATGCGGGTGTGCGCGGTGGCCTCCGGGTTCTCGATGCGGATGTTGGGGATCGCGAACGGCACGTTGATGACGCCCATGGCGAGCTCGAGCGCGTGCTCGTTCTTGGCGCCCTCGATGAAGGTCGAGAAGATGGTCGGCGCCACGCTGCGGTGCATCCAGGCGACCGGCTTGCCCTGGGCGTCCACTCCCGCCTCCAGGTGCTCCACCGACACCGTGTGGAAATAGGTGTGCATCAGGTCGTCTTCGCGCGTCCACGTGACCTTGACCGGCTTGCCGTCCATCGCCTTGGACACCACCGCCGCCTCGATGCCGAAATCGGGCTTGGACTTCCGGCCGAACCCGCCCCCGAGCAGCGTCACGTGCACGGTCACGTCCGCGGGCTGGATACCCAGCCGCTTCGCCACCAGATCCTTCGCGGCCTGGGGCGACTGGAAGCACCCCCATACCTCCGCCTTACCCTGGGTGATGCGGACGGTCGCGGCGGGCGGCTCCATGGGTGCGTGCGCCAGATGGGGGATGTAGTACTCGGCTTCGATCTTCTTGGCCGCGCTCGCCATGGCGGTGTCGACGTTGCCGTTGTCGCGCACCACCTTGCCCGGCTTCCGCGCGGATTCCTCCAGCGTCTGCTTGAAGGCCACCGAATCGTAGCTTGCGTTCGGGCCGTCGTCCCACACCACCTTCAACGCCTTGCGGCCCTGAATCGCGGCCCAGGTGTTGCGTCCCACTACTGCGATGCCGCCCACCGGGTTGAACTGGGCGGGCGCGGGGCTGGGATCGATCTCCACCACCTTCAGCACCCCCGGCACCTTCAGCGTCTCGGTCGCGTCGTAGCTCGCCGCCTTCCCCCCGTAGACCGGGGGACGGGCGACCACCGCGTAGAGCATCCCGGGTAGCCGCGTGTCGATGCCGTACTGGGCCTTGCCGCTCACCATGTCCGGGGCGTCCAGCAGCTTCAGCTGGCCCTTGCCGATGTAGCGGAACTTCGACGGATCCTTGAGGCGTACTGCGTCCCGCGCCGGCACGGCCTGCGCGGCCGCGTCCTTGGCGAGTGAGCCGTAGCCGGCGCGCCGGCCCGTCTTGGCGTGCACGACTTCGTGGTTCTTCGCCTCCACCTCGCTCGCCGGCACGCCCCAGCGCGCGGCCGCGGCCGCCTCGAGCATGGTCCGAGCCGCCGCACCGCAACGCCGCATGGGATCGAAGAAATGCCGCGTGCTGCGCGAGCCGTCCGTGTCCTGGTTGCCGAACCGCTGCTCGTCTCCCGGTGCCTGCATGACCCGTACGCGCTTCCAGTCGGCCTCGAGCTCGTCGGCCACGATCATCGGCATCCCGGTCCGCACGCCCTGCCCCATCTCGGACCGGTGGCAGACGATGGTGACGATGCCGCTCTCCGCGATGGCCACGAACACCAGCGGATCATCCCTCCACCCGTTGGGCATGCCGTCCGCGCCGTACTTCGGCGGATCGGCGGCGCGCGCGGCCGACGGGAAACCAGCCGCCAGCACGAACCCGCCCAGCGCGGACATCCCCTGCAGGAACCGCCGGCGGCTCACGTTGGCCAGGATTACCGGGGTGTCGATCGCGACATCCGCCCGCGGCGCGCTCATCGCCCTGCTCCCTGCTGGCTCGCCACCTGCTTGATCGCGGCCCGGATCCTCACGTAGGTGCCGCAGCGGCAGATGTTGCCGCTCATGGCCTCGTCGATCTCGGCGTCGGAGGGCTTCTGGGTGCGCTTGAGCAGCGCGGTCGCCGACATGATCTGGCCGGACTGGCAGTAGCCGCATTGCGGCACGCCCAGGTCGACCCACGCCGCCTGTAGCGCCCGCCCGACCTTGTCGGCGCCGACCGCCTCGATGGTGGTGACCTTGCTATTGGCCACCGCCGAGATCGGGGTCATACAGGAGCGCACCGGCTGCCCGTCGACATGCACGGTACACGCACCGCACAGCGCCATGCCGCAGCCGAACTTGGTCCCGGTAAGGCCCAGCTCATCACGGAGGGCCCACAACAAAGGGGTGTCGTCGGGGAGGTTGACGTTGAAACGACGGCCGTTGACGGTGACTGAGGTCATCGCGATTCTCCTCTCGTCGGTGAGACGGGCCCGCTCGCGTGTCCTAGCGTCACAGGGCAAATAACACGAGCCCGGACGCGGTGTCAATCGTTGTCTCGGCCGGGCCGCTGGGCTAGATTACGCCGGTGCCGGGTCACGACATCGCGGTCCTGTTCAGTCGACGAAGCCGCGAGGCCTACGCGGCCGAGGCGGCCGCCCGCGGCGAGACCTACACCTTCACCGACGCCGGGGGACGGCCGCGCGCCTGGCTCAAGGGCGAGTACGCCTATCTCGCGCCTGCGGCCGCGAGCCTCCTGCTCGCTCGCTGCAACCTCAAGCACGACCTCGTGGAGGAAGCCGACCTCACCGACGAGCGGCTCGCCGGGTGTCGCGCGGTGCTCGTTCCGAACGCGGGGCACCTGGCCCCGGAGACGCCCGAGCGCATCGAGGCCTGGCTGCGCGGCCCCGATCGCCGCCTGATCGTCACCGGCAAGACGAACGTCGCCCCCCGCCTGCTCGGCCTCACCGCCTCTTCACCGGTCACGGTGACCGGCTATACCGGCTGGCGCTGGCGGCCCGAGTCTCCCTTCGGCAACGCGGCCTGGGAGAGCCTCTACGCGAGCGGCTTCGCCGGCCACGCGGCCCGGCGAGTCGAGCCCGCGCCGGGTAGCCGCGTGCTCGCCGACCTGGTGGAGCTGACCGGCGACCTGACCAGCGCGGACACCACGACCGCGACCACGGTGGGACCGGCCATCGTGCTCACCGAGCGGACCGTCTACGTCGCCAACCAGGTCTTCGAGCTCCTGGGCGGCATGCTCCAAGCGCACCTGAACGTGGAAGCGGTCCGTCACTGGGCCAACCCGACCCACTGGGGCGACACCCTGCTCTTCTTCCTGCGCCGTCTCCTGCTCGAGGTCGGGCTCGAGCCCCTGTGGCAGACCCGGCTTCGCTCGTTCGGCGCCTACGAGGGCGTGCTCTCCTTCCGCCACGACGTGCACGGCATGCTCGACTTCACCTTCCTCGACTATCAGGTGCAGAACCTCATCCCGGCCACCTACGACATCGAGGACCCGTCCTTCTCGACCAATATCAGCGAGGCGATGGCCGCCGAATGGGTGGCCCGTACGAGCCGGCACGGCTTCATCGAGCCGGCCCTGCACAACGACAGCTCCATCGGCGACCCGCCCACCGCGATCCACGGGACCGGGCTCTACGAGCACGTGCGCAACGCCACGAAGAACCTGGGGTTCGCGGTCTACACCTGCGGCCGGCACGCGGGGGGGCACATGCACCCCGAGACGATCGACGCCATGGACTACCTGTACGCGCACGACGACCGCGTCCTCGGCACGTGCACGTTCTGCTACTACCACATGATCGAGTACGGCGTGCGCAACCCGGGGGTGATGGTCGGCGGGCAGATCGGGGGCAAGCCCCTCACCTACGTGACCGACGTCCGCCGCACCATCGGCACCCCGGGCATCTGGTTCCCCTTCCACCCGGTCGTCACCACCGACGCGGAATGGCGTCCGCTGCGGGGCTGGGACCGCACCCACGAGTACGACGCCGGCTACGAGCTGGTCGAGACGATCTTCGGCGGCCACAGCGCCCGCGGCCGCGGCGTGGACGATCACCTGGAGAACGGGGTCTACAGCTTCCAGTACCACCCGGAGCTGGCCCGGGATCCGTCGGTCAACGACGGGAGGGGCACACTCGACTACCTGAGGCACACGATCAACCTGGCCGAGCGGAGCAACTTCTGGATCCCGACGCAGCGCGAGCTGTACTAGCGCATGGCGGACTACGAGGCGCTCGTCTTCCAGGTGCGGGACGGCGGGCAGGAGGTGACGGTGACCAACCCGACCCCCCGGCGCATCGTCGGGATGGTGATCGAGCAGCGGCGGCCGTTCGGGAGCGTCTGGGATGGCGCCGAGGAGCTGGTCCACGTCGCGCGGGGCGCCTTCGTCACCCTGCCGCCGCTCCTGCCGGGCGCGGCGGTGACCCTCCGGTTTCGGGCGGAAGGGGCGGACGCGCCGTTGATCCGGCAGCCGAGCAACAAGGGGCTGACCGTCCTCGACGCCCGGCACGACCCGCGGACCGGCGAGACTCGCCTCCTCGTGAGCGTGTGTCGCGCGCAGCGGCTGAGCGTCGAAGGCGTGGACCCCGAAGGCGTCTACCGGGTGCAGGTGAACGGCGAGCCCGCGCGGCTCCTGGTCCCGCGGGTCACCCGCACCATCCAGGCCCTGCTCAGCAAGCAAGCCACGAGCGCCGCGGCCCTTGGCCTGCGGGCCCAGACCCCGGGCACGATGCGGTTCCTCGATCTGCTGGTCGTGGGCGACGAGGACCGGTTCGTGGAGCGGGCCATCCGCATCGGCCGGCTCGCCGCGGAAGAAGGGCACGCGGCGCGCGCGGCGATCCGGGCCGCGACCCCGCCCCGCACCGGGCGGGTCACCTAGCCGCCGAGGTAGTGCGCCCGCACGTCGGGGTTCTCGAGGAGCGAGCGGCCAGTGCCCTCGAAGCGGTTCCGGCCCAGCTCGAGCACGAAGCCGCGGTGGGAGATGGCGAGGGCCTGCTTGGCGTTCTGCTCCACCATGAGCACCGCCGTCCCCGCGCGGTTGATCGCCACGATGGTCGAGAAGACCATCTCGACCATTCGAGGGTCGAGGCCGAGGGAGGGCTCGTCGATGAGCAGGAGCCGGGGACGCAGCAGGAGCGCGATGGCGATCTCGAGAATCTGCTGCTGGCCGCCCGAAAGGGTGCCGGCGGGCGCCCGGCGCTTGGCCCCGAGCACGGGGAAGCGCCCCAGCAGTTCCTCGATGTCGCGACGCACGTCGCGGTCGGAGCGCGTGTAGGCGCCCATCTCGAGATTCTCTTCCACGCTCATCGCCGGGAAGTTGCAGCGGCCCTGAGGCACGTAGGAGCAGCCGCGCCGGAGCACCGCGACCGGGTTCTCGCCCCCGATCTCCTCGCCCCCGAGCCGGATGTGCCCGCGCGACGGCTTGACCATTCCGAACACGGTGCGGAGCAGCGTCGACTTCCCGGCCCCGTTGGCCCCGATGATCGCCACGATCTCGTCGGCTCGCACGTCGGCGGAGACGCCCCGCAGCACCTCGATCTCGCCGTAGCCGGCGTGCACGTCCTCGAGGTGGAGGAGCGCATCCCCGGCGCGACTACCTTCCAAAATAAGCCTCGATGACCTGCGGGTCACGGCGGACCGCCTCCGGCGTCCCCTCGGCGATCTTCTGGCCGTGGTCGAGGACGATCACGCGCTCGGAGATGTCCATCACCACGTCCATGTTGTGCTCGACGAGCAGCACGGCCTTGCCCAGGCGATGCAGCCTCCGGATCTGCTCCTTCATCTGGTTGATCATCGTGGGATTCACCGCGGAGGCGGGCTCGTCGAGCAGGACGAGCTCCGGATCGGGCATGAGTGCGGCCGCGAAGGCGAGGAGCTTCCGCTGGCCGTAGGACAGGCTGCCCGCGGGGTCGTCCGCGCGCCCGGCGAGGCCTACCGAATCGAGCAGGGCCAGGGCGCGCTCGACGGCGGCCGCCTCGTAGCGCCGCACCCGCGGCGCGCGGACCAGCCGGGCCAGCACGTGCTCCTCCTGATGCTGCTGGAGGAAGGTCAGCAGGTTCTCCAGCGCGGAGAGCCGCGGGAACACGCTCACGAGCTGGAAGGTGCGCCCCACGCCGAGCCGCGCGATGCGATGGGCCGCCAGGCCGGTGACATCCCGACCGTGGAAGAGCACGCGCCCGGCGTCGGGTGCCAGGTAGCCGGTGACACAGTTGAACAGCGTCGTCTTGCCCGAGCCGTTGGGCCCGATCAGGCCCACCAGCTCGCCCGCCTCGATGCTCACGTCGACCGCGTCGACCGCGGTGACCCCCAGGAACCGCTTGGTGAGCCCGCGTACCTCGAAGAGGGGCATGGCTAGGCGCCGGACGAGGACGGCCGGCGCCGGATGACGCCTTCGAGCCCGTCGGGGGCGCGAATGACGATGATGAGCAGCAGGAGCCCGTAGATCACCATGCGCCACGTCGGGGCCATCCGGAGGATCTCGGGCAGGGCGGTGAAGGCGGCGGCGCCCACCAGGACGCCGCGCAGGCTCCCCACGCCCCCGAGAAAGATCATCACGAGCAGGTTGACGCTGAGGCTCACCGCCAGCTCCCCCGGGCACAGGACGCCCACGTAGGAGACGTAGAGCGTGCCCACGCCTCCCGCCACCGCGCCCCCGATGACGAAGGCGATCATGCGGTATTTCAACGGATGAATCGACGCGGCGGAGGCCAGCGTCTCGTTGTCGCGCACCGCGTGGAAGGCGCGACCGAGCCGGAACGTGGTGAGGCCGTGATAGAGGAGCCCGACCCCTCCCACCGTGGCGAGCCCCATCCAGTAGAACGCGGGCAGCGTGGCGATCCGCAGCGACCCGAGCTGAGGTTTGGGAATGCCGGTCACGCAGAGCGGCCCGCGGGTGAAGTCGACCCAGTTGGTGGCGACAATCTGGGTCACGAGGGCGAAGCCGAGGGTGCCCATCGCGAAGCTGTGCTCGGTCAGCCGGAACATGGGCACCCCCATGGCGAGGGCGACCAGGCCCGCCATCGCGATGCCGGCGGGCAGCGCGGCCGCGAAGGGCCAGCCCACCTCGGTGGCGAGCAGGGCCGCGGTGTAGGCGCCGATGCCGAAGAAGGCCGGGTGGGCCAGGGAGAGGCTGCCGACGTGGCCGACGATCAGGTCGTAGCTGAGGGCGAGCGCCCCGTACAGCGCGGTGAAGATCAGAACGTGCAGAACGTAGCGCTGCTGGCCGGGCACCGCGGCGGCGACGATCCACGGCACGGCGACGAGGAAGGCCGCTCCGACGGTCCAGCGCACCGCGCGCACCGTCAGATCCCGATCCGTCGGCCGAAGAGGCCCTGCGGCCGCACGAGCAGCACGGCCACCATGACCACGAAGGCGATGGCGTCCTTGTAGGCGTAGGAGACGTATCCGGCGGCGAGCGACTCGGCCAGCCCGATCAGGAAGGCGGCCGCGATGGCGCCCCTGACGTAGCCGAAGCCGCCGACGATGACCGCCGCGAACGCCTTCAGGGTGAGCAGGGCGCCCACGTCGGGGAAGATGTTGAAGAGCGGCGAGACGAGAGCCGCGGCCCCGCCCGCGAGCGCGGCCGAAATCCCGAAGGTGGCCAGCGCCACCCGCTGCACGTCGACCCCTACCACCGCGCACGCCTCGCGGTTCTGGGACATCGCCCGCATCGCCTTCCCGAGCTTGGCGCGAGTCACGAACCACTCGAGCCCGGCGAAGATGATCACCGCCGCCACGAGCACGAGCGGCCGCTGCCAGGCCATGCGCACGCCGCCGACGTCGGCGATGGTCGAGGACAGGGTCGTCGGCACCTCCTTGGGCTGGGTGCCGAAGACGAGGATGGCCAGGTTGGTCAAGGTGATCGAGGTGGCGAGGGTGGCGATGAGCTGGACGTGCCACGTCCGGGCCAGGATGCTCCGGATCACCCCGCGCTCGTACGCGAGTCCGAACACGCCCATGGCCGCGGCCGCGGCGAGGCCGGCCACCGGATAGGGCAGCCCCAGCTCGGCATAGGCGTACCAGAAGGCGTAACCGCCCAGCATGTAGAACTCGCCGTGGGCGAAGTTGACCAGGCGCACCACCCCGAACATGAGGGCGAGTCCCGTCGCCACCATGGCGTAGAGCGAGCCCAGGGTGAGGCCGTGGACGAGCTGCTCGAGGAGGTCGCTCAAGCGCCCGGCTACGGCTGAATCGCGATCCTTTCCAGAATCTTGAGCTGCCCGCCGTTGATCTCGACCAGGAGCATGTTGATGAAGGCCTGGTGCGTGTCGTCGAACCTGATCCGCCCCACCGGCGTATTGGCGACGTCGAGCTCCTCCAGCGCGTCGCGGATCGACTTGCGGTCGGCCCGCCCGGTTTTCTTGATGGCCTGCTCGACGGCCGGCGCCACCGCGTAGCGGAACGCGATGGCGGCGAGGCTCCCGTGCACCCGTACCGGCACCTTGAACCGATCGAGCCACTGCTTCTCCCACGCCGGGTCGAGCACCGGCGTCCAGTAGGTCGCTTCCACGAGGCCGTCGGCGATCGAGGGGCTGTCCCGCACCTGGTGGAGGAACTCCAGCGTGGCCATGCTGCCCCGCGCGTAGAGCTTCTGGGTCAGGCCGACCTCGCGGAACTGGCGCATGAACACGCTGCCCTCGCTGGCCAGCATTACGAGCAGCACCGCCTCTGGATTCGCCCGCTTCACCCGGGTGAGCACCGGACGGTAGTCGGCCTGGCCGCGGTCGAAGAACTCCGTGCTCACCAGCTTGATGCCGTACTTCTTGAAGGCGACGTCGTAGGCGGCGGCCGCCCCGCGCCCGAAGTCGTCGTTCTGGGCGAAGATCGACACCGACTTCGTGGACTGGCTCATGTACCGGGCGAACTGGTTGGCCAGCATCACGTCGTCGGGGTTGACCCGGAACGCCCACTCGTTCACGGTCTTGCCGATGAGCTCGCGGATCTTGGGGTTGCTGCACGCCTCGATGACCATCGGCACCTGGAGCTCCTTCACCACCGGCAGGGCCCCCAGGCACGCGCCGCTATGGGTCTGGCCGATGATCACGTCCACCCGGTCGACGTCGGCCAGCTTGCGCACCGCGCTCACCGCCTCCCCGGGGGTGCCCGCGTTGTCGCCGAAGGAGATCTCGATCTTCCGGCCCATGATGCCGCCCTTGGCGTTGTACTCGTCCGCCAGCATCTGGGCCGCCCACTTCACGCCCTCGCCGGTGATCGCGGAGGGCCCGGTCATGGCGGAGGCGAACCCCACCTTGATGGGCGTAGCTCCCTGCGCCTGCACCCCCGGCCGCTCCCCGCCGAGCGCGAGGGCCAGTACGACTGCGATTCCGATCGTGCTTCGCCGCGTCAGTCTCATCGCTCTCTCCTCGCTCGGCTCTCTCAGCCGAGGATCGCCAGCTCCTGGCTCGACTGGGTGAGCCGGCGGGCGCCGCCGGCGGTGATCTCGACGGCGTCCTCGACCTGGACACCGCCCCAGCCATGTTCGTAATAGGGTGTCTCCACGCAGAAGACCATCCCGGGCTCGAGCGGGGTGTGGGTCGCCGCGTTGATGGTGGGCGGATCGTAGGGCTCGAGGCCGATGCCGTGCCCGACATGATGCCGCTCGTAGTGCGGCATGCCGTGCTCGCGCGTCACGCGCATGGCGGTCTCGAAGATCTGGCTCACCGCCACCCCCGGCTTCATGGCCGCGATGGCCGCGATCTCCCCGTCCCGCGCCGCGTCGTAGTAGCGGCGCTGCTTCTCGCTCGGCGCGCCGAGCACCGCGGTGCGGGAGATGTCCGAGCGGTAGCCCTGGTACACGCAGCCCAGATCGAAGCGAATGAGGTCGCCCGGCGCCAGCGCACGCTCCGAGGCGTACACGTCGGCCAGGGCCGCCCGCTCCCCCATGGTGACGACGGTGAAGAACGGCTGCGCCCCCTTGCGCAAGACCTCCCGCTCGAACACGATGGCGGCTTCGCGCTCGGTGACGCCGGGCTTGAGCATGCCGAGGATGGCGGCCACCCCGTCCTCGGCGATCAGAGCGGCCCGCTCGAGCCTCCTCACCTCCTCCGCGCTCTTCACCATCCTGGCACTCCGGAAGTGCGCGTACCCGGGCCCGATGGTGGTTCCGGCGAGCTGCTCGCCGAGCCGCTGCCACGTCGCCGGAAACACACCGGCCTCGTCGAGTCCGATCCGCTTGCCGAGGGCGCCGAAGCCGCCCAGCACCTCCCGGAGCGCCTCGCCGGGGCCCGCCGCGGGCGCGCTCGTGATCTCGCGCACGCGGGCCCCGACCGGCCCGGGCGGGTCGGCGTAGTTGAAGAAGAACTTCCCGTAGCAGGCGAGCCGGTCGACCGCGATCGCGTCCGCGGAGACGCCGGTGGCGTCGATGAACGGAATGACGAGACCCACCCCCTGGCGCGTGAACACCCCGTACAGCTCGAGACCCCGGAAGAGGGCGTGGGCGATCGAGCGGAAGCCGGTGACGTACTGGAGATTCTCGGGCGTGCTCGCGACGAGGGCGTCCAGGCCTAGGGCGTCCAGCACCTCCGTGAGCCGTGACTTCACGTGCGGATCCATTGCCTACCTCCTGGAATGTGGCTACCTCCTGAAATTCGGCAGGACTTCCTGGCCGAACAGCTCGATGGCTTCGTGCATCTCGGGAACGGACCCGGCCACGAACAACATGCCGGACAGCGTGGTCACTCCGGCCCGCTCGTACACCTGGATGCGCTCGGAGATCTCGGCCGGGCTGCCGATGAGATTGCGCTGGTCGAACCCTCCGGTTTGCTCCCGGAGCGTCGACCGCTTCAGCGACTCCAGATGCTTGAAGAGCTGCGAGGCCCGGAAGCGCCGGACCGCTTCGTCGTGCGTGCGCCCGATCGAGACCGCGAACTGCGGCGCGATGTCGATCGTGGAGCCGTCACGGCCGGCCGCCGCAGCCGCGCGATGGATGTCGGCGATCCCCCGCTCGATCTCCTCCGGCGACAGCACCGCCGGCATCCAGCCCTGGGCGTACTGCCCGGCGCGGCGCCGGACCTCGGAATGGTTACCCCCGGCATAGATAGGCATGGGGTTTTGTACCGGCTTCGGAAAGCACTCGACCTCCTCGAAATGTACCGCGCTCCCCCGAAACGTCGCGCGGCGCTCGGTGAAGAGCAGGCGCAGCGCCCGCATACCCTCGTCCACGATGACCCCGCGGCGCGCGCCCTTCGCGTCGGGGAAGAGCGCTTCGTATTCTTCGCGATACGCACCGGTGCCCACTCCGAGGATCACCCGACCGCCCGAGAGCTGGTCGAGGGTCGCCACCTGCTTGGCGAGCACCGGCATGTTGCGCATCGGCAGCACGATGATGCCGGTGGCGAACCGGAGCCGGGTGGTGCGGGAGGCGCAGTAGGCGAACGTCATCAGCGGCTCGAAGAAGTTCGGCGGATCGGAAAATTCCTTCTGCACGTAGCGCTGGGTCGTCATGTGGTCGTTGCCCCACACCGAGTCGAACCCGAGCCGCTCGCAGAGGAGCGCGGTCGGCAGGATGTCGGCCGGCTTCGCGAAGGGCACCGGGTACATCATTCCCTCGATGCAGGTCGGGATGTGGACGCCGAATCGCATGCCGGCTACCGCAGCTCCCGCCACGCAGGCACCAGCGTCTCCGCGCAGAGGGTGAGCTGCTGAGCGGTGTCGGCGCCGCGGGGCAGGACCGCGATGGGCGCGTCCAGTCCCGCCTCGGCCCAGCGCGCGAGCTGGAGCCGGCAGTGCTCCGGCGTGCCCGCCACCGCGAGGGCGTCGATCAGCTCGTCGTCGACCAGATGCGCCGCCCGCCCGAACGCCTCGCGGAACGGCTGGGTACGATCGGGCCCGAGGCCGGCGTCGAGCAGGATCGACTGGCCGTGGAGCACGCCCAGGTAACGCGCGATGAGCGGCCTGACCGCCGCGCGCGCGGCCAGCCCGTCGGGGCTCACCGCCACGATCAGGTAGGCGAGCACGGTGAAGCCCGGGCGGCCCGGCCCCGCGGTCTGGCGCACGCGGCGCACGTGGCCGGGCGAGGCGAGCACAGAGCAGTGCACGCCGTCGGCGATCTCGCCGGCCAGCCGGAGCGCCTTCGGCCCCTTCACCCCGAGCAGCACCGGCACCGCCTCGGGCGGCCTCCACTCGAGCTCCACGTCGTCGACCGTGAAGGTCTCGCCCCGAAACGTCACCCGCTCCCCCGCGAGCAGGCGCCGGACGATCTCGACCGCCTCCCGCAGCCCGCCGAGGGGCGTCTTGAACGGGATGCCCATCTGGGCCTCGATCCACCGCCGATTGCTCGATCCGAGGCCGAGCACGACGCGGCCGGGCGCGATGCCGGCGAGCGCGGCCGTCTCCATGGCCAGCAGCGCCGGGTGCCGCGTGTAAGGATTGACGACCCCGAGCCCGATGACGAGCCGCTCGGTCACCGCGGCGGCCGTCGCGGCCAGCGCGTAGGCGCCCGGCTGGAAATAGTCCTCGATGATCCACGCGCTCCCGAACCCGGCGCGCTCGGCCGCCCGTGCCCACGCGGTGACCCGCGAGGGCGGCTCGGCCCCCGTGAGGGCGATGCCCGGGCTGGTCGCCCAGCGAGGGTCCATCACAGCTCGCGCAGGCCGTACTGCTCGCGGAGGACGCGTAGGACCCCGTCGAAGTCGGCCGGCGCGTCGGGTACGGGCGGCAGCCAGGTCCGGCTCGCGCCCGGGTCCTTGAGCCCGCCGGAGGTCAGGACCACGACGATGGTCTGCTCGGGATCGAGCGCCTTCCGCGCGGCGAGCTGCATGACCGCGGTGAGCGACGTGGCCGACGAGGGCTCGACGAAGAGGCCCTCCTCGCGCCCCAGAGCGCGCTGGGCCTCGAAGAGGCCCTCGTCGGTGATCCGCACGCCGGCGCCTCCCGACTGCTTCAGCGCGGCCAGGCCTTGCCACGTGCCGTAACGGGACGCGATAGAAAACGCGACCGACGCACCGCCCGGAACCTGCTCGGGCGCCTCGAGGCCCCGCTCGAGGGCATTGGCGAGCGGCCCGAACGGCTCGGCCGCGATCATGCGCGGCGTGTCCTTGACGAGGCCCAGCGCCTGCAGCTCCGCCCAGCCCTTCCAGATGCCATATAGCCCGTCGCTGTACGCGCTCGGCACCGCGACCACGTCGGGCGCCCTCCAGCCGAGGTCCTCGGCGATCTCCCAGGCGATCGTCTTGTAGCCCTCGACGCCGTAGGGGTTCGAGCCGATCGGGGGAATGACGAAACCGCTGGTCGGATACCAGCCGAGGCGCTCGATGCCCTCGCGCATGAGCTGCCAGCGTGACTCCGAGGTCGGACACGCCACCACCGCGGCCCCGTAGGCCTGCATCAGCGTCTTCATGGTCTCCGGCACCGAGGCCAGCGTGAAGATCACGCAGGGCAGGCCGGCGCGCGCGGCATAGGCGGCGGTGGAGGCCCCGTGATTGCCGGTGGAGGAGATGGTGATCACGCGCGCGCCCGTGGCCACCGCGTGGCTGACCGCGACCGCGCAGAGGCGGTCCTTGTACGACCACGTCGGGTTGCGGCTCTCGTCCTTGGCGAAGAGGCGCGGCAACCCGAGGCGCCGGCCGAGCCGGTCGAGGTGCACCAGCGGGGTGGCCCCCTCGCCGAGGCTGACCGCGTGCTCGGCGGCCACCGGCAGGACGGCACCGTAGCGCCAGAGACCGCGCGGCGTCGACGGCAGGCTGTCCGGCCGCAGGCCGGCGAGCGAGCTCAGATCGAGGCGGACGGAGAGGTTGACGGCCACGCCCTCCTGCCGGCATCGCGCGCAACCGGCGAAGCCCCGAGGATCGTCGATAACCGTGTGACATCGCAGGCATTCGAGCCCGACGACTCGAGCGGACCGGGGCATGACGCGGGGTAGTGTAGCCCCCACGCTACGATTTCACAACGGCGCCCGACCGTGGTCTCATGGGGCATGGAGTTCGTCCTCTTCGACACCGCGATCGGCCGTTGCGGCATCGCGTGGAGCGCGCGTGGCGTGGTGGGTGTGCAGCTTCCCGGGGGGCGCGAGCCCGAGACGCGCGCTCGCCTGCTCCGGCGATTCCCGGGCGCTCGCGAAGCCTCACCGCCGCGCGACGTGCAGCGCGCCCTAGACGGGATCGTGGCGCTCTTGAGCGGCGAGCCGAGCCGGCTCGACGCGATCGCGCTCGACATGGACGGCGTGGCGCCCTTCCACCGCCGGGTCTACGAGGTCGCCCGCACCATCCCGCCGGGGGCGACCCTCTCCTACGGCGAGGTCGCGGCCCGGCTTGGCGAGCCCGGGCTGGCACGCGACGTGGGACAAGCGCTGGGCGAGAACCCGTTCTCGCTCATCGTCCCCTGCCACCGCGTGATCGCGGCGGGCGGCAAGCTGGGCGGCTTCTCCGCGCGGGGCGGTGTCGCCACCAAGCTTCGGCTTCTGGCCATCGAGGGCGCACGGGCGGCGGACCAGCTCACCCTCTTCGAGCCGCCCGCCCCGCGCCGCGGGACGTGAACAGCTCGAAGTAGGTCTTGTCCCGTCGGTTCGCGACCATGTCCAGCGGGCTCTGGCCGCCTCGGTTCTTGAGCCTCGGGTCCGCCCCGTAGCGCGCCAGCATCTCCACGTACTTCCGGTCGCTGTTCTTCTTGAGGAGCAGGTGAAGCGCGGGCGCCGAGGAACGGGGTCTCGTCCTCGAGCACTGGGTCCACACTGGCCCCGTTCCCGATCAGCAGGTCGATGGCCCCCACGTCGTCGGCGAACGCGGCGGCCCAAAGGCTGTACTCCCGGCGCCGAGCAGATACTCCGCCAGCCTCAACGACCGCGCTCTGGTCTTCTCATTGGCGGGCAGGCCGCACAGCAGATGCAGCGCGTTCCGCCGGCGCTCGTCCGTGACTTGCCGGAGTGCCGGGTCCGCCTCGAGGAGGGCCTTGACCTTTTCGAGGTCCGGCGCCTTGACCGCTTGGAAGAGCCGCGCCTTGCTCATGTCGGGCGCGTCATTCTGCCACGGCTCCCCCGCGACTTGCCAATTGCTCCGCCTCGGCGCAGAATCCCTGGACGACGATGCCCACCATCATGACGGAGGCCTGCGCATGACCCGCACCGCCTACTTCAACGGCCGGTTCGTCCCCGAGACCCAGGTCCTCATCCCCTACCGCGACCGGAGCTTCAACCGCGGCGACGGCTGCTTCGACATGACCCGCACCTTCGACGGGCGCATCTTCCGCCTCGAGGAGCACGTCGAGCGGCTCTATCGCTCCCTGCGCTACCTGGGCATCGACGTCGGCCTCGAGCCCAAGGAGATGGTGGCCATCAGCGAGCAGGTCGTCGAGCGGAACGAGCCGCTGCGCGCCGCCGCAGGCGACTGGTGGGTGGCCCAGCGCGTCAGCCGTGGCGTCGATGCCATCGGTGACGAGGGATGGGCGCACACCGGGACGCAGCTGATCGTGGACTGCACCCCCCTGCCCCTCCGGAAGCGGGCCGCCCTCTTCCGCGACGGCATCGAGGTGGTGGTGCCGTCCATCCGGCGGACGCCGCCCAACTCCCTCAGTCCGCGGGCCAAGACCCACAACTACCTGAACGTCATCATGGCCGACCGAGAGGTCAAGGCGGCCCGGCCCGAGGCGTGGTCGGTGCTCCTCGACGAGAACGGCAACCTCTGCGAGGGGATCGGCAGCAACGTCTTCGTGGTACGCGGCGACCGCATCTACACGCCGCGCGAGCAGTACGTGCTGCCCGGGGTGAGCCGCCGCACCGCGATGGAGCTGGCCGCGCGACTCGGCATTCCCTGCGAGGAGCGCGATCTGGACGTCTACGACGCGGTGACCGCCGACGAGGTGTTCCTGACCTCGACCAGTCTCTGCCTCTGTGGGGTGAGCTCGGTCAACGGTCAGCCGATCGGGGACGGCCGCGTCCCCGGAGCCATCACCAAGCGGCTGACCGACGCCTACGTCGCGCTCGTCGGCACCAACTTCGTGGCGCAGTACTTGTCGCGCCTGGGCGACTAAGTCCTGACGCTCAGAGAAAGGGCACGGAATTCAGCTGTCTCCTCTGACGGGACACACTCCCTGAAAGCCGAGAGGTATTCCTGCAAAACACCTGCATCTTCGAATAGACGGTACCTGTTGAGATGACGCTCGTATTGGAGCACGAGACCAGGGTGTAGCCTATACGCCTCACGCCTCCAGCCCGGGCCGTAGAAGGTCCAAACGGGTGCTTGTGATTTCGGCGGCTGTGCCGCTGGGTCCAGTTCATCCATGACAATGCCAGGCAGTAATGGTTCTCGGTCAAAAAGTGATCCGGCCTTCGTCATCGGGCGTCTCGCGTAGCCAACGGATGCAACACGTCGATCGCCCAGCCCACGTCTAGCCGGTCTCCCAGCCACCCAGGGCAGGCCGTCCGCGCATGGAGCCGGATCCCCTGCGCCTCGTGCCGCGCCTGGAGCGCCCCCACGGGATCGAGGGGCACCGTTGCCGGAGATGGCACGTCGGGCAGCGGCCGGCCATCCGGTCGCCGGAACTGGAGCGCGCCGTCGGGCAATCGCTCAACCTGGTAGCCCTCCTCGTGCACCGCGCGGTGATGGCGACGACAGAGCACCGCGAGATTCGACAGCGTGGTCGGGCCGCCCGCCGCCCAGTGACGCACGTGATGTCCCTGCCCGACCCGCACCCCGCAGCCCGGGAAGCGGCAGCCCCGGTCCCGATGCTCGAGCGCGCGCCGCAACGATGGCGGGATCGTGCGCGTGCGGGCCCCGACCTCCACGAGTCGCCCGTCCGCGTCGTGCCGCATCACAACCCGGCTCGCGTCGCAGGCTAGTCGCCTCGACGTTTCTGCGGGAACGCGCGGCCCGTCCTCGAGCACGGACTGCCCGCGCTCATCCGGATCCGCCAGGACCGCGGCGTCGACGTGGACCACGACCTGATACCGCTCGCCCGAGGTGCCGGGATCCAGCTCGTGATGGAGCGCCGCCTCGGCGAGCAGGGCCAGGGCGTCAGCCTGCTGCTGGGCCCTGGCCGCGGGCTCCGCGAGTGGGTCAGCCGCCGGCGTCGGGACCGACCCGTTGCTGCGACGCCGCTGGTACAGCGTCTCGCGGGCCGCGTCGAGCCCCCGCAGGAGCAGCGCCCCCTCTTCGGGCGCTAGGCGCCCTCGGAGGACGACCATGCCATCCTCGTCCTGGTACACGTGCAACGCGCGGCGCGCGTGCTGCCGGGCGGCCTCGCGAGCTTCGGCCAGCCGATCCACACGGCGCCAGCCCCGCACGATGCGCTCGATATGGACCGCCGTGCCGGCGCGCCCCACCGCGAGCAGCCGGGCCTCGGTCTCCGAGGTCGCCACCCGGGTCAAGGCGCGGACCTTGGAGTACGACAGCTCCCCCCGCGCCAGGGCCTGGGCCAAAGCCGGGAGCGTCCCGAGGGCGCGCGCCACCCGGACCCGCTCCCGGGCCGCCCCCAGGTCGAGCCCCACGCGCCAGCTGAGCCAGGCCGCGCAGGAGCGGAAGCCCGTGTTCCAGCCCCCGCGGGCGTCGAACTCGCGGATCAGATCGAGGAGGCGGGCGGTTGCCGCGTCGAGGTGGACTGACAGCTCGGCGATCTCGTCGCCCAGGCGATCCAGCTCTGCGGTGTGCGACGAATGCATCGGCATAGCGGGTCCCCCTTTTTTCTTGGGGCGACTCTACACCCTGGTTTCGGCAGCGTCTGGAAGGGTCGAGGCCACGCGAATGCGAGACTTGCCATGATCGCTCGTCTCCGGCGGTGGGACCGCCCATCACCTGGCGGATGTGAGCCTCTGGACGGGCTTCCCCTCAGGGGATCCGAGACGCGGAGCGGCCACACACACCAGGCTGTCAAGCGGAAAGTTCAGGCGACGTCCCTGGGGGCGCTCTGACGGACTGCTTTCCGTTCTGGGCTACCGCACGTCTCTGCCTGCTGATCCAAAGTGAAGCTCACGTTCCGTACGTAACCATTGGATGTATTCGTCGTGTGTCAGCCAACCGACTTCGCGCTCCGCGTTGGTAGGGTTTCGCGCTGTCCAATCGAGACGCTCTTGGACAGCAGCGAAGAAGTCTTCATCCTCATCCGACAGGAAACTCGACGGCACTGTGTCCACAAAGTAGTCGTAGTACGCAGTCTCGAACTCGTCGACAGACCACTCTCCGCCTATGAAGCGGTCTATCATTCCGAGGAGGTTCTTCTTGAAACTCGGTTCGCTAGGGAGCATCTGCGGCCCCGCCTCTCGCCGATCAGTACTCGGAGAGCAGACGGTCGACCATGGCCTTGGCCGCGGCCCAGTCGTAGGAGCGGAACATCCGGCGATTAACCACCGGCTGCGCGGCCGAGTAGAACATCTCGTACTGGAGCTGGCGGCCCCCGTACTCGGTCCCGATGAAGTCCCAGATCAGCTTGAGGAGCTTCACCCGGTCGCGGGCGCTCGCCGCGGTGGACTGGTAGTAGCGCTCGGTGTCGGCGCGGGTCTCGGGCGAGAGGAAGCTCGCCTCCGACGACGGCAGGTGCTGGAAGGCGCCCCCCGCCAGCTCGCGCACCGTGCGGTACATGTCCACGATGAGCCTCCGCTGGAGGCTCATCCCCGCGTAGATGTACTGCGGGTGCGGGCGCGCGTAACCCTCGCTCACGAGCGGCCGGCGCTCGGCCGCCTGCACCAGCGCGTCGAAGGCGGCGCAGAACGCGGCGATGTCGCCGCCGAGGGTGGCCTGGGTGTTGGCGTCGCCCTCCCCGCGCCCGACCTCGACGAGCTTCAGGGTGAGGCCGGCGAGCAGCTCGAGCTTGACTCCGAAGCGCACCAGCGACTGGAAGTTCGCGGTCACGTGCGCGGGGGATTCGTGGAACTGGGCGGTCACCAGCTCCACGCTCCGGTAAACGAAGACCTGCTCCCAAGGCACGAACACGTCGTCGAAGACGACGGTGGTGTCCACCTCGTCGAAGCGCGCGGAGAGCGGATAGTCGTACACGCTCGTGGCAATCGTCGCGTAGGGCCGGCGCGGGAGGAGGCGGAGGCCTTCCGCGTTCACCGGCACCACGAGTGAGATCGCGTAGTCCACGTCGCCGGGGGCGAGCGGCGTGATGTAGCTCACGTAGAGCCAGTCGGCCATGGTCACCGACGTCGCGATCGAGTGCGCGCCGCGGATCACGATGCCCGCGTCCGTTTCCTTCACGACCCCGGGGTGCAGGAAGGGCTCCGGATGCTGGTGGGCCGGTGTGGTGCGATCGATCTGGGGCGGGACGATCGCGTAGGCCAGGTACAGGTCCTCGTCGCGCGCCCTCTCGTAGAACCGGACCACGTTGTCGCCGAACTGCCGGCCGCCGCGATCGAAGAGCTGGCGCCAGCCCGCGAAGCCGGTGAGCACCGAGGCCACGTGGTCCGGCGTGCGCCCCATGAGGCCGTACGAGCCCTCGGCCCAGAACCGGTGGACGGCCCGCCGGCGCCCGAGATCCTCCGCGGAGCGCGGGATCAGCCACATCGCGCCGATCCGCTTTCCGGTCGCCGGATCGACGCAGGTGGTGACGTCGGCCGACTGCCGGGCCGCATCGTACCGCTCCGCGATGCGATGAACGGACTCGCCGAAGGCGGGATGGCGGGTCACGTCGTCGACGCGCTCACCCCCGAGGAACACGGCGCGCCCGTCACGGAGGGACGCGAGATAGTCGGCGGCCCGGCGCATGGCGGGACTCTCGCACACCCCTTCGGCGGCGCGCAAGCCGCGGTATCATCGCGCCCGGGAGGAATCGCACATGGCCCTGTCGGTCCGCTTCGATCCCACCGGCCCGTACGATGTCGACACCACCGACACGCCCTTCGCCAGGCCGGCGGGAATGGAGCTACTGGCCCGCCTCTACCGCCCGAAGGGCGAGCCGGTCCGCCCGCTCGGGGCGCTCGTCTACGTGCACGGCGGGGCGTGGGCCCGGCTCGACCGCACCGCCGACGCCATCCTGTGCGCGGCGCTCGCCGCCTCCGGGCTCGTCGTGGTCGCGCTGGACTTCCGCCAGGCTCCGGACCACCGCTATCCGGCCGCGAGCGCCGACGTGGCGGCCGGCGTCCGCTACGCGCGCGCCCACGCCGCGCGGCTGGGGGTGGGCCCGGGGTGTATCGGGCTCCTCGGCAGCTCGAGCGGAGCCCAGCTCGCCCTGCTTCACGCGATCAGGCCGGGCGCCTCCGAGCACGCGGGCACGCCCCTCGTCCGGCCGGACGGCTCACTCGACTCCGCTGCGGGCGATGCGTCGGTGGCGTTCGTGGTGGCTCTCTATCCCGTCGCCGACCCGCTGGCCCGCTACCGCTACGCTCTGGCTCGCGAGCACGAGCCGCCGCCTCCGTCCGGGTTCGACGCGAAGCGGCTGATCGCCTCGCACCGGGCCTTCTTCGCCGACGAGGCGGCAATGTCAGCCGCGAGCCCCACGCGCATCGTCTCGGCGGGGCAAGCGACGGCCCTCCCGCCCGTCTGGGTGGCCCAGCCAGGCCAGGACGACAACGTGCCGGCCGCCATCACCGAGGCCTTCGTGGCCGCGTACCAGGGAGCCGGCGGCCGCCTCGAGCGCGCGCACTTCCCGAACGCGCGGCACAGCTTCGCGCAGGAGGCGAGCCCGGACACGGAGAAGTGCATCGCCCTGGTCCGGGATTTCATCGGCCGGCAGCTCGCGGGTTGATGGAGGACTCGTTCCCGATCGTCAGGCACCCGGAGGCGGCGGCCCGCACCCCGGTGCTCGTCAGCGTGCCCCACTACGGCACCCTCCCGCTGCCGCATATCACCCGCGACGACTACTCCGAGCCCTGGTTCGAGACCTTCGCCTATGGGTTCGCCGACACCTTCGCCTGCGATCTGTACGCCGACCTGCACGAGCACGGCGCCACCTTCCTCGCCACTCCGTTCTCGCGCATGTTCGTCGACGTCAATCGCCGCCGCGACGACTTCGAGCACCAGGACGGCGAGGTTCGCTCGCGGCGCGGGGTGGTGCGCACCCACACCATGCGCGAGGCGCGCATCTTCACGCGGCCGCTCGGGCTCCCCGATCTCGAGGAGCGCTTGCGGACACTCTACGATCCCTACTACGCGACCCTGGACCGGCTGCTCACCCAGCTCCATCAGGCCTACGGCTACGCGATGCTCCTCGACGGCCACACCGGGAGCCCGCGCCGGATGAAAGACCACCAGGTCATCATCGGCACCCGGCACGGGGCCACCTGCGCCCCGCAGATCGCGGCGACGGTGGCCGCGATCTTCACCCGCCGCGGCTTCGAGGTGCACCAGAACGTCAGCGGCTATACCGGCGGCAACATCGTGGCCACCTTCGGCCGGCCCGAGACCCGGCGCGTCCACGCGCTCCAGCTCGAGATCAACGCATCGCTGCTGATGACCACCAGCCGCGAGGAGTTCATCGCCCAGATCTCCCGCGGGGGGATTCCGGAGAAGGCGGAGGCGAACATCGCCCGGGTTCGCGAGGGCCTCCGGGAGGTGCTGGCGGCCCTGCCCGCCGTGCTCACGAGCGTGCACGAGTCCTAGCCGCCGCTCGCCTACCGGGCGGAGACGGGGCCGCTCATGAGGAATGAGACCTCGGCGAAGGACTCCGTCGCCTCCCTCGCCAGGCCCAGCCGCGCGTAGAGGTCACCGAGCAGGAAATGGAGGGTGGGCTCGTCAGGCCGCTGGGCCAGCTCCTCGGTGAGACCGAGACGGGCATCGTGCAGCAAGCCCCTCTGGGCGAGAAACCCGGCCCGCAGCGTCGCCCGCGTCGCGGAGGAGAGCGTGGGAGTCAGGGCCTCTTCCAGGTCGAGCAGGTCCTGGCGGATCTGGTGGGCGACCCCGGGCTCGACCACCTCGAACCAGACCTCCTGGGGCGGCTGCCAGGGGGCGAGGAGCTGGAACCGGTACCGGACACCGGCCGCCAGCTGAGGCGCGCTCTCGGGGTACAGAAACCGGTTCCCGGCCAGCTTTCCACGCTCGAGGACCAGGCCGTCCGGCCCGACCACGCGAACGCCGTACAGCGAGGACTGGCTACCGCGCCACTCGAAGACCAGCGAATCGGGCAGCACCAGGCCGTTGCGGGGCGTCAGGATCACCGGCGGCCCGAGGGCGGATCGAGTACCCACGACGCCGAGCGGCCCCTCTTTCGCCGTCGCCGACAGGAAGTCGAAACTCGCTTCGAGAATGGCCAGACCCTTGTGCAGCCGGCTCCGCCCAAACGGGGGAGCCGTGACGCGGTAGGGAGAGGTCGCCTCGTCGACCCTGAGGGTCCCACGCCCGCCGCTCAGCACGATGACCACCCAGGCATCGCCGGTCGCGGCCACCGTGTCGCCGGCTTTCAGGGCAAGGAGCGGCATCGCCGGCCGCCACCGCTCGCTGTCGGCCAGCCTGACCTCGACCTGTCCCCGTCCCATCTGGATCTCGGTGATCATCCCGGCGACCTCCCGTTCCGCGCTGTCGGCGCCGGCCGGAAGCCACAGGATTGCAGGCAGAGCGAGCAGGTTGAGCCAGCCGAGCCGTGTCCGCTTCGTCGCGCCCATGGTGTGTTACCTCCCAGAGTCGCCGACACTTGGGACGTGCCTGCGCCTCCCGTCCGCAAGGGACATGCCACGGGGACTATGCCGAGATGACGCGACTTTCCGGGCCATGCGATCGTCTCCAGTCGGCGTTCTGCCCGATCCGACGCTTGTACCGTGCCCGAACATGCGGACGGGCACGGCGCCTCGCCCAGGGTAAGATCGGCCGTATGCCCAACTCAGCCGACCCCAAGCTCGAGATCGTCACCGACATCCCCGAGTCCGCGATGGTGGTCTTCGCCCACCCCGACGACGCCGAGATCGGCTCGGGTGGGGTCATCGCCAAGTGGGTGGCCGCCGGCTGCGACGTGACCTACGTGCTGTGCACCAACGGCGAGGCCGGCACCGCCGACCGCGACCTCGCTCCGGCCGAGCTCGCTCGCAACCGGGCCCACGAGCAGCGGGCCGCCGCCGACTTCATGGGCGTGCGGCACGTGGAGATGCTCGGCTATCCAGACGGCCAGCTGGAGGACACGCGCCAGCTCCTGGGCGACGTGGTGCGGGCCATCCGCCGCCACCGGCCCCACACCGTGTTCGTCCACGACCCACACCGGATCAAGGGCTTCCAGCACCGCGACCATCGCAAGGCGGGTATCGCCACCACGGATGCGGTGTACCCCTACGCCCGCGACCACCTGCACTTTCCCGAGCACATCACCCGGGAAGGGCTCGAGCCCCACAAGGTGCGCGAGCTCTGGTACTGGGGGGCCGACGAGCCGGACACCATCGTCGACGTTACCGCGGGGATCGATCGGCAGATCGCCGCGCTGGTCCGCCACCAAAGCCAGATGCCGGGCTTCAACGTGCCGGAGGGCGCGACCATCGGCGAGCGCGTGAAGAAGAACGCGGCCGATCTGGCCGCCGGCTACGGCTTCGAGTACGGCGCGGTCTTTCGCCGGCTCGTGGCGCGACGGTAGTCTTCAGGTCCGGCCGGCCCTTGACAACGAGGGCGGTTTGACGAAGATGATGCCACTTCCCCGCTTCGTTCCCGAGACCGGTCCCTGACCTCCTGCGCCGCCCTGCGGCCACGGGGGAGTGAGGAGTGACGTCATGGTCCGACGAGGCCTCGCCACCGGGTTCTTCCTGCTGCTGGTCCTGATCGTCGCGATGCCGCCGGCCGACGCCCAGGCGCCCAGGCGCGGAGGTGTCCTCCGGATCGCGGAGCGGGAGGCCCCCAACCTCGACCCGCATCTGTCGGTGAGCTTCCTCACCCACTGCTACGTGAGCATGGCCTACAGCCAGCTCGTCCGCTTCGCCTACGGCCCGGAGCAGAAGCTCGCTTCCGACTTCACCATCGTCCCGGACCTGGCCGAACGGTGGGAGTACAAGACCCCGACCACGCTGGTCTTCTACCTCCGCAAGGGCGTCAAGTTCCACAACAAGCCCCCGGTGAACGGGCGTGAGGTCACTGCCGACGACGTCAAGTACTCGCTCGAGCGCTTCATGGCCAAGTCGGCCTTCCGCGGCCGCCTCGAGCCGGTCCAGTCCATCGACGTGGTCGACAAGTACACGGTGCGCCTCACCCTGAAGGAGCCGTTCGCGCCCCTGCTCAACCACCTGGCGAACCCGGTCTACACCGCCATCCTCGCGCGCGAAGCGGAGGCCAAGTTCAAGGACTTC
>Ga0070698_100000759_pt1 | contig 34895 bp, 29 predicted proteins | sample KBSK1502metaG_FD_65477 | JGI IMG/M metagenome (GOLD analysis project Ga0070698, IMG submission 65477) | Corn, switchgrass and miscanthus rhizosphere microbial communities from Kellogg Biological Station, Michigan, USA - KBS K1-50-2 metaG | ecosystem: Host-associated > Plants > Roots >... | reverse complement strand
GCTGGCTTGGGATCGAAGAGCGCGAGTTCGAGCGCGATGTCCACGTCCACGTTCCGGCGGGCGCGATCCCGAAGGATGGGCCCTCCGCCGGAATCGCTATGGCCTCGGCCCTCGTCTCGGCGCTCTCGAAGCGACCCGTGCGCAACGACGTGGCCATGACGGGCGAGATCACGATCTCGGGGCGCGTGCTTCCGATCGGCGGCCTGAAGGAGAAGATCCTGGGGGCAGTGCGGGCCGGAATTACCTCAATCGTCATCCCGGCCGAGAACGAAGCCGATCTGGAAGATCTCCCGGAAGAAGTTCGCAACCAGATCGAGGTGCATCCGGTGGAAGACCTGGGTCACGCCCTCGCCGTCACGCTGCGCGACACGGCTCTGGAGAACGGACGGCTCCTGTTTTCAACGAAAGGGCCGGGAACCGCCGGCGCTCAACTCTCTTCCTGATCCCGGGGCCGCCGAGCGACCTGCGGCAACGGGACGCCGGACGAAACGGCCAGGCCGGTTGCCGGCCGTCTGACCCGCCGTCCCCTGCCGGAATGCCGGGTCAGCTCGAAGGCGGCGTGCGCCGCCTTTCCACGGCGGTACGCGCAAACGGGGCAGAAACGCGCTTGAGATCTCACACCTTTCTCGAGCGCGGCGCCGCACTCCTGACAGAGCCCTCTCTGTAAGGCAGACGGACTGCCCCCGTCGTTCCGATCCGGGCCCTGGCGCAGAGGCAGATGCGCGACGGCTCGGCACAGGGCGAGCGAGTGCGTTTCGCCGCTGCCGGTCGCGATCCGCTGGCGCACACCCGCCACATCGGCCGTCAGGACGCAGTACCAGAGGTCATCGACCTGCTCGCACGCCGCGAACACGGACTCCTGTCCCAACCCGGCAATGAGTGGATCGACTGCGGCCGGATCCGTCGAATAACGGACCTCGGGTTTGCCTGCGCCTCCCAGGCGCCTTGCGACCTCGACGTCGAGGGCTGGACCGGCCTCGGGAATCATCGCGAGAAACGTAGACCCTCGCGCGCGCTCCGTCTGTACGCTAGCGTACAGTTCTCGGGAAGCAGGCGAAGGAGGATTTACGGGCAGAAAGACAGTCGACAGACGGGCCCGGAGAGCCGCTTTGCCGAAACCGAAACCGAAGCGTCAGGATGCGAACCGGCTGCTGGCCTCCCTGCCGGCCGCCGACTACCGCCGTCTGGCCGCCCAGCTCGAGCCGCTGGCTTTCCGGCGAGGTCAGCCCCTCCACGGAATCCATCAGCCGATCGCGAACGTGTACTTCCCGCGCAGCGGCGTGGCGTCAGTCGTGACCCGGATGTCCGAAGGGGGAACTCTCGAGGTCGCAACCATCGGGAACGAGGGAATCGTGGGGCTCGCCGTTCACCTGGGAGACGGACGCTCGCCAATGGAGACCTTCGTTCAGATTCCGGGCGACGCTGCGCGTCTGGAGGTCCGGGCCTTTCGCCGGGAGCTCAAGACATGCGCGCCGCTCCGGGACGTCGTCGGGCGATACGCCCAGGCCCTGCTGACCCAGGTCGGGCAGTCTGCCGCCTGCAACCGGGTCCATTCGGCGGAACAGCGGTGCGCGCGGTGGCTGCTCATGTCCCATGACCGTGTGTCCGGCGACGAGGTCGCGCTCACCCAGGAGTTCCTGGCGGAAATGCTCGGCATGCGGCGCGCGAGCGTGACCCAGTGCGCGGGCGCGCTTCGCCGCAAGAAGCTGATCGACTATCGGCGAGCCCGAATCCAGGTGCAGGATCGGGCCGGCCTGGAGGCGGCCGCCTGCGAGTGCTACGCCTTCATCCGGGCCGAGCACGACCGGCTGGTCGGTTGACGTGCCGGAAGGTCCAGTCCTTCACCGCTTCGCCCGACAGCAGAACCGGGACCTTTCGGGACGCCGCGTCCGGGCCTCCGCCGCCCAGACGCGTTTTGCCCGGCAGGCGCGGAGCCTGAGCGGGAAAGTTTTCGACCGCGTTGAGGCGCGGGGAAAACATCTCTTCCACCACTGGCGCGATGGGCCGATCGTGCACGTCCACCTCGGGATGTTCGGGGATTTCTACAGATTCGCCTCCCCGCCTCCCGCGCCGCGTCCGACGGTCCGATTGCGGCTCTCGACGGCGGGAGCGACGTGGGATCTCATCGGCCCCCCAACCTGCGAGCTCGTGAGTCCAGATGAGCACCGTGCGATTCTCGACCGCCTCGGCCCGGATCCGGTCTCCTCTCGCGAGGGAGAGTCTGTCTTCGTCGAGCGGCTGCGGCGAACGGACCGGGCCATCGGCCATGCGCTCATGGACCAGCGCGTCGTCGCCGGGATCGGCAACATCTACCGGGCGGAGATCCTCTTTCTGACCGGCCTTCATCCGCTCCGCCCGTCGAGCTCCTTCTCCGTCTGGGAATTGGAAAGGTTTTGGGACGTAACGAAACGCCTGCTCCAGCGCGGAGTCCGAGAGAAGCGAATCTGGACGATCGAGCCGGAGGAGCGCGGGCTCACGGAGCGCGGCCGCCGCCGCTTCTACGTCTATCAGCAGGAGACCTGCCTGCGGTGCGGCTCCCGCATCGCGACTTTCCCGCTGACGGGCCGGACGATGTTCGCGTGCGAAAAGTGCCAGCAGCCGGCGACGCGCCGCCGTCTTCGCGGCAAGTGAGCGGCGCCGTGGCCGGATCTCGCGAGGACGTGGCGGCCATCGGCGCTCTCGTACTGCGCAGGAGTCGTCGCGCGGGCGGCCTTCCAGATTCTCCCGTTGACCGTGCCAACGGAGATGGTTTTGGCGTCGGTGGGATCGACGCCGATAACAAGGGCCAATTGCTCTTTGCGGTAGGATTCCCGGCGGAGGGGCAGCGGCTCGCGCTCCTCCTCCCCGAGCGCCATCCTACCGACAAAAGGAGGTCGTCTTGAAGAAACGAATCCCGGTGTTTCTGGCCATTCTCTGTGCGATCGCCGCGGTTCTGGCCGTGCCGAAGAAGAGCGGCGGCGACACGACCGCGTTGCCCGACTTGATCGTGGACCAGGCTGCTCTTCGCCAGCACTGGATCGTCCGGGACGAGAACCTGAAGGCTTCCTTCTGCAGCGTCCAGGAAGGGGAGGTCACGCCGGGATTGCGCACACTGCTGCGTTTCACGGTCTCGACACCCAACATCGGAAACGCCAACCTCGACCTGGGCGATCCCAATGTGCATATCGCCGCCAACGACGGTCTCTACGAGTTTGCGACCTGCCACAATCACTTCCATTTCCGGCACTACACCCTGTACGAGTTGATCGACCCGGCGACCGGGCACGTTTGGAGGGCGGCCAAGCGCGGCTTCTGCATGATCGACGTCGAGAAGTACCAGGCCTATCCGGGTCCCGCGAACAACCCGCGCAACTTCCTTTCCTGCGGCCGGCCCGGCGTTGCCGGCAACCAGGGAATCAGCGCCGGATGGGCCGACACTTATGTTTGGAAGCTGGGCGGCCAGTACTTCGTCCTGGACGGGGGCGATGGGCAGCCGGTTGTGCCGCCCGGAGATTACGTTATCCGCATCACGGTCAACCCGGCCTTCGTCCCGGGGCCCGGCGAGCCGTGCCGCTTCGCGGACCCCAACCACCCCGGCTTCTGCCACCAGCTTCCGGAATCCAACTACGAGAACAACACCGCGGAAATCACCCTGACGATCCCGGACCATCCCGGCCGCCAGGGCGTCGGACCGCTCAAGAACGAGCCGGACATCACCGAAGAACCGATCGACGAGTAGCTGTCTCGCAGCGATCTTCCGAGTGCCCGGTGCGCCGGGCACTCGACGCTTCAGGCAGGTCGAGACGACGCCCCGGCTTCCCTCCCAGTCCCAGGCCGGACCGGCGCTGGAGTTGACATGGCCGTGGTACAATACCCACATTGTGAGTAAGAAGCCGGGCAGCAAGCGCCGGCCCCGCCCCTCCGAAGATGGCGCCGCGGGCGACCTGCTCCGAAAGGCGCGGGAGAAAGCGGGTCTGACGCAGACGGAGCTCGCGAGCCGTCTGGGTCATACCCAGCAGGCCGTGGCCCAGGCGGAAAGGGCAGAGAGCAATCCGACGGTCTCGTTCCTGCGCCGCTGGGCACGCGCCTGCGGCCGCTCGCTCTCGATTCGCCTGAAATAGCCGGCAGCCCGTCGGCTCGCTCCGCCATCCCGGGCACCACGAACCAGCGATCCGCAATAACATCTCTCCGTGCGGGAGATTCCGATCGCCCCGACTTTCGAAGGCTGGCGGGACGCCGCGCGACGCCTCCTCGCCCGGGGGGTCTCGCCCGCGGAAGTGGTCTGGCGGGATTCGGGCACCTCGTCCGCGAATGCCCCCGAGCCGAGCTTGTTCGACTCGCCCGCGCCTCGGGCCTCCGAACCCCGAGTCCCGAGTCCCGAGGACCGCGTCCCGGCCACGGAGCTGACCGTACCCCGCGCCTTTCTCGAGCTCGCTCGAACCGTTGCCGCGCACAACGATCCCGCTCGCTGGGGGCTTCTCTACTCCGTTCTTTTCCGCATCGCTTCGGGAAATCGCGACATTCTTTTCAAGCGCGGCGATCCGGAGCTCGACTCCCTTCGCCGGCTCGCCGCGGACGTGGAGGAAGGGAGAGTGGTTGCACCCGCCAGCGGCGCGGCCGCTTTCGTGCCGGCGACGGGCGACCTCGCCGAGCTCGCGCGCGCTGCCGCATCCTGTCGCGGCTGCGACCTCTATCGCTTGGCGACCCAGACCGTTTTCGGGAAGGGACCCGTGAGCGCTCGCGCGGTCCTGGTGGGCGAGCAGCCCGGCGATTCCGAGGACCTCCAGGGCGCGCCGTTCGTCGGGCCGGCGGGCGAAGTGCTCGACCGGGCGCTGGTCGAGGCGGGACTTCCCCGAGACGAGCTCTACGTGACCAACGTCGTCAAACATTTCAAGTTTCTCGAGCGCGGGAAGCGGCGGATCCACCAGACACCGGTCGCCGCGGAGATGACCGCTTGCCGTCCCTGGCTCGAAGCCGAGCTCGCGGCGATCCGCCCGCAGGTCCTCGTCTGCCTGGGCGCTACGGCCTCCAAGGCACTGATCGGTCCCGCCTTTCGCATCACGCGCGACCGCGGGAAGTTCCTCGGATCGGCGTGGGCCCCCAAGCTCCTGGCGACCTACCATCCTTCGGCGGTGTTGCGGGCCGAGAATGAAGCCGGAAAGCAGAGCATCTACGGCGCTCTCGTCGGCGACTTGAAGCTCGTCGCAGCGGAAATCCGACCCTGAGCAGGATCCTCTCCCGTTTCCTTCCATCACTCTGCGCCCCGACCGGCCGGTGCTGATGCGCCTCGTCGCGCGGTAGCGGACCTCGGGACTCGGGGATCGGGACGCTCACGTTTCCCCCTCACCCCGCCCCCGCCTTCGCTAAAGCTTTGGCGGGCGGGCCTCTCCCGGACTTGTCCTCCGAAGCTCGGCAGAGCGAAGGAGGAAGGAGAGGGAGTTCTCGATCAGTCCGTGCGTTCGTAGGGGAAGCGGATGGGATCGCGGGCGTTGAACTTCACGACGTCGAAGTGAGGAGAGAGGTCGAAGTCCTCCGGCACGCAGAGACTCGAGTGACGCGCGCCCATGAAGCCGCTGCGAGTCCGACGCGTGGGCCGGCCGAAGATTTTCTGGCGCAGCTTCCCGCGCACGACCGCGTTCTTGCGGATGTGAATGGGAAGGATCTCGAAGCCGACAAGCGCAAACGCCTCGGCCAGGAGCGAGGAACAGATCGTCTCGGTGTCCTTCCCGCTGCCGAAGTGCAGCGCATCCTCGCGCAGCCGCATCGGGATCAGGCGCAGCGGCAGCAGATAGCGGAAGAGGTCGAAGATGTTGCGACGGTCGTAGCGGTGCCCCACGCGCGCCACCACATAGTCGATTACCGTCTGGATCTGCTCGCGCGTCAGCCCGACGGGCCGGCACACGCGGATATTGAAATCGATGTACTTGGTCAGCGGAGAAATCACGACGCCTTCGTCGATGAGCGCCTCCGCGATCAGGTAGCGCGCCTCGCGGCCGAAGACCTGCTTGATCTCGTCGCGGCGCGTATGATCCCTCATCAGGGCGCTCCCGATGTAGAGCGCGCTGTGGGACCAGGAGGACATCGTCAGATACTTCACGACCTGAGAGACGCGCTGGTCGCCGTCGACTAAGACCACGTCTCCGGGCCGGATCCGGCTTTTCAACCTTTCCTCGTTGTTGAAGACGAACCGGCGGTACTCTCGCCGCGGCCGGGAGATCTGCCGGACAAACCAATCCCCCAGGATCCGATTCGGGGAGCGCATGACTCCATTCTCCCGCCGCCACATCTCCGCCGCAATCCGTCTGCATCTTTCCGCGGCGATGCCGCAGGGCGACCTCGCGGAAGCGCTCTGCTGATGTGGGAGCTGGAGAGAACCAGCCTCCGACGCGCCGTTGTGACGCGCCGAATGATCCGGAGGCCCCGATGGAAAGCGCCAGTACCCCTTCCCCGGCTCCGCCCTCGCCCCCCGAGCCCGAAAAGGATCTCGGTCGGCGCCTCAGGCGGCTGCTTTCGGCAATCCCCCTTGCCGACTTCCCCCCTCCCAGGATCTCGGGACCACGGCTTCTTCTCGTCCTGGCGGTACTTCTTCTCCTGCTGACGGGGTATCGCTTCCTGCGCGGCAGCTTTCGGGAGGTCGAGCCGGGGTACGCGGGCGTGGCCGTCAATCGCTTCACGGGAAACCTGGAGATGCTGCCGCCCGGAACGCACTGGCGGCCGCGGTCGCTCTATGACCTCCACGCCGTACGCGTCTCCGATCAGATCCTCTCGGGAGCGGCAAGCACCTTCAGCGTCTCGACGCGGGAAGGCGTGATCGCGCAGCTCACGGTCCAGGCGCGCTGGGCGATCGACCGCGGCCGGCTGCTCTCCAAGTGGGCGGCGTTGCCGGCCGATCCGGCGCGCGAGCTCGTCGCGCCCGTCCTGGCCTCCGCCTTCCGAGGCGCGGCCCCGGCGTACGAGGTCCGGCGTCTGGTGTCGGACAAACGCGAAGAGCTCGCGGCCGCGGCCGGTCAAACGGCGCGGCTCCGCCTCGCCGAGAGCGGGATCGTCTTAAAGGAGGTCCTGATCGGCGACTTGACGCTTCCCCCCGAGTACGAGCGCGGGCGCATCGCGCTCGTCGACGAAGTCCAGAGCACCGAGCGCATCGACGTGACGTTGAAGCTCAAGACGAAGGAGGTCGAAAAGTCGAAGCTGGAGGCCGAAGCCGTGAAGGTCCGCTCCGAGAAGCAAGCCGAAGCCGCCGCATCGCAGCGCTTGATTGCCGCGCGCGGGGAATCGGAGGCGATGAAGTTCGTGCTCGCGCAGAAGGAGAAGGAGATCACTCAGAAGAAGCTCGAGGCCCAAGCCGACAGGGAAACACGAGTCCAGCGGGCGCATGCCGACTCGGAGATCGCGCGGATCCAGGCGGACGCCGAAGCCCAGCGCCGAAAGACCATCGCCGACGCGGAGGCCTACGCGATCCGAACGACGTCGCTGGCTCAGTTCGAGAACTTGAAGCGGGAGGCCGAGCTCGTCCAGTCCAATCCCCTCCTGATTCCCAAGACGTTCGCCGACCGGCTGTCCGACAGAGTCCAGGTCATCCTGACGCCGTCGATCGGCGGCGAAGCCTTCACCGGAGAGATCTTCAAACGAGTCGTCAACGGAGACGCTCCCGTCTCCGCTCCCGCCACCGTCACCGCGAGCCGCACCTCCCCGCGGCCCGCAACCACGCATTGAGGAGGTTGCCATGAAACGCCCCAAACTCCTGTTCGCCGATTTGTTGTTCTGGCTGATTCTGCTCCTGACCGCCGGCCTCTGCCAGGCGGCCTCGCCGGCAGAGCCCCTGGAGGAGGAAAAGCCAGGGGCCGACGTCTTCGTGACTTCTCGAGCGGCTCTGCTGCGAGAGACCGCGGCTCCGGCGGGCAAGGTCGTCGCGAGGCTCCCGTACGCGACACGCCTGACGCTGCTCGAGGGGGCAGACGCCACTCTTCATGTCGAGGTTCCGCCCGATTCCCCGGCGGTCGCGACCGGGGGAATGAGAACCGGCTATCTCGCCTCCGAGACCACAGCCGTGTTCGATCCCGGCCCCGCGGGAACCGCGGACATGGTGACGGTCGGTCGCACCCTCGCGCGCAATCCCTCCCTGCGAATGCTCGGCGCGGCGTTGCTCGCGCGAGGCGTCGAGCGCCTTCGCCAGGCGGCAAGCCCCGACGCTCGAGCCGAGCTCGCGCTCGCCGAGGCCGCCACGGCTCTGGCGGCCGAAGGTGGTCCTTTTCCCGCGGGGGTGGCCGTCGTCGAGCGCGGGAAGGGCGCGGACGGCAAGCCCCGCTTCCTCTATACGGGCGATGCGTATCAGCGCGCGCTCGATTTGACCGCCAAGCAGGACCCGAAGGTGGTGGCTTCCCTGCGCGAACGCGCGCTCGCGGGTCTTCTCAGGTCTCGCTTCCCTGTGCCCTCCGATACCTTGACGACGCTCTGGCAGGAGACCGCGGGCTGGCTCGAGCTGACCGAGACGGCTCAAACGCCGCCGGTCCTGCGAGCGTCCGCGGAGCGTCTCGGCGCCGCCGCGCTGCCGCTCGGGCGCTATCTGGTCGCGGCGGGCAAGCTCGATGATCTTTCGAAGGTCGCGCAACGCGCCCAGGCGGCCTCCGGCCGCGTCGCGGCCCTGCTTCCGGATTCGCGAGACGGCGCGAAGCTCGCGGCGCGGGTCGAGATTCTCAAGGCCATGCGCGGAGACGGCACGCGCTCTTTTCCTCAGGAGAACCGCCTGACCGTCGGTGGAAAACAGATCGCCGTCCGGATCGATGGAGAGATCGGAAAGTTGAAGTTGCTCGTCCAGACCTCCGACAAGCAGCGCACGACCCCATTTTTGATGCGTGCGGCTGTTCCCATTCTTCCGGTGCCCGGATCCCTCCGCGTTTCGCCCGACGGCCGCTCCGCCGCCTGGGTGGAGCTCTCGGGCCCCTCCGCTCTGCTTCCCGTGATGACATCGCTCGAAAAAGAGGAGCCGGCGCGCGAGATCGCGTTTCTCTCAACCGGACGCCCGCTGCGCGATCGGGCCCTCGCGCATGTCGTCTCGTCAGTGACCGGCTTCTCGAGCGACAGCCGCAGGCTGGGCCTCTCGATTCTCGCCTGGGATGAGACACCCGGCCCGGGTCCGCGGCTGTCGGTCGTCTCCGCGGAGACGGGAGAGCTTCTTTTCGAGACCTCCAAAGACAGCAAACAGTTCCGCCGGATGTTGCAATAGAGAAAACTCAGCGCGCCTCTCTCATAGGGCGGACAATCGTTCGGTTGTAGACCGGATCCGCGTCGCGCAGCAGAAGCTCGGCGTTGGCGAGCGCGGCCGGATCCGGGCAGCCGTCTAAGTGCAGGAGGGCGGAGCCGACAGAGATGTTGCCAAGCCCCGCTTTCTCGAGCCAACGCGCATAGCGCGGGTCGGCGCCGGGCTCCTCGCGACGGCGCGCGAGGGGATCCCAGCTCTCGACCATGCCGGAGGGCTGACACACGCTGCGGCCGGCGACGATCAGGGTGAAAGAGAGAGGCATCGCGCCGGCAGGCAGACCGCGCATGATCACGAGCGCGTAGATTCGGCCATCCGGCGAGAGCGCGGCGTTGCTCAGGCCCGGCTTGTGAAAAGCCGAACGTGTGGATTCGATCTCGCGTTCCTCCTCGCGCTTGACGGTCTGGACGATCGCGCGCCAGGTCGAGAAGTCCGGAGGCGGAATCGGCACGGGAAGCTCGGCCGGGCTTCTCTCGTAGAGATAGTTGATCGGAAGCGCCAGGCCCAGACCCCGCGCATTTCGGACCATCATCGAGACGATGCCGACCGCCCGACCCTGCTCGTCGAGCAAGGGCCCGCCGCTGTTGCCGGGATTGACGTTGCCGTCGAACTGGACGTAGGCCAGGCCGAAGACCTCCCGCGCGCCGTGGCTGACGATCGTCCGCGTCACCGTGAAACTCATGCCGACGGGATTGCCGATCATGAGGACCGTGTCGCCCGGCGCCACACGGGTGGCGTCCCCGAGCGCAAGAGGCCTCGCCGCGGCACCGGGCACACGCAGCAGAGCGAGATCCAGCCAGTCGTCGCGCCAGATCGTCTGGCCCCTCAGTCTCCGACCGTCGCGAAGGACCACTTCCGGCGTAGCTCCGTCGCGACAGAGCACGTGCTCGTTGGTCACGAGAAGATCCGGCGCCGCGAAGAAGCCGGACCCGGCCGAGGCCGCACACACGACGCTCGCCGTCGAGTCCAGGGCTTTGGCCACCCGATCGCGCACCGAGGGAGTGGGCGCCGCCGTCTTTTCCCCGGCCTCGTGAGAAGAAATCGCGGGAGCCGCCGATCCCGCTCCCGGGGCAGCGGTGGAATCTCGGTGAGAGGAGCGAAAAAACCAGAGGAGCAGACCCAGAGCCAGCGCCCCCGGCACGATCAGGATCATTCGATGGAGCTGGCGCTCCGGACGAATCAGGTTCTCGTACTGAGGCGCGCGGATCTCCGGGTCGATCTCTTCCCTCCAGACCGTCCGCCCTCGCGAGCCATGGCTCTGCAGAATAGCGAGGGCTACCGCAGCCGCTCGACGGGTGACCCCCGAAGCGAGGGGTTTTTCGCCGGAGGACAAAAGACCCTGCAGGCGCGTCAAAGGAGAGAAGGGCCCTCCCAGGCGCCCGAGATCCCGGGCGGCCAGATAACGGATCCGGGGATCGAGGATGGGCGCCGCCAGAAGATCGACTGTCAGGCCGCGGCGGCAATGGGGACAGACGCGGGCATCCAAGGCTGCCGGCTCCCGGCACCAGGGGCACGGTTCGCGGGCGATGTCTTCCATTGTTTGGAGAAGGACCATTGATTCTCTCACGCGATGCGGGGCTGCCGGCTTTGCCCGCCGCGAGGAGGGCAACCGCTGATAGAATCCGGCTGATTTCAAATTGATGATGCCCGACTCATATCAGAACGTCTCGCGGCGCCGAACGCCCCTCCGCCGAGTGGGCTTGCAGGCGTGACCCGCCGCGAATCCAAACCCCGTCTGGGCGAATACGTGCTCGTCGCACGGCTGTCGGACGACGCCCTGGGAACGGTGTATCGCGCCATCCACGTGCGCGAGGGACGGTTTGCCCGTCTGCGCCTGCTCGAATCTCCGGAGCTGCCCCGGGCCGCCATCTGCCGCGCGATCTCCCGGACGGAGCCCGTGGCTCGCAAGCGCTCGGTCCATCCCCCCGGTCGGCGGGAGACGCTCGCGATGGCCGACGGAAAACCCTATCTGGCGTGGCATGAGACGAACGGCTGGACGCTCGATGCCGTGCTCGAATCCGCCTATCTCCGCGGGTCGCCGATCCCGATCGACGGCGCGTTGCGGATTGCCGCCGGGGCGGCCGCGGCAATCGAACATGTGCGCTCCAGCGCGGCAGAGGGAGAGCCGGGCCATCACGGTCTCCTCTGGCCCGGATTCGTGACGATCTCGCGCAATGCCGAGGTCTGGGTTCGAGGCTTCGGCCTGGCCACCACGGTCCTGCCTTCTCTCGCACAACCGCGATTGACGAGCCTGGTCGGTCCCTACGTGGCGCCGGAAGTCCGGACCAACGGCGCCGTCGGAGAGCAGTCGGACATCTATTCACTCGGCGTCCTCCTTGCCGAACTCCTCTGCGCGCAACCGGCGACGGTGGAAAGCCCTCCCGTGTATCAGCCCGACGATGTGTTTTCCGAAGACGTCGCTCGGCTGCTCAAGACTCTCCTCGCGGAACCGGCGGCGCGGCCTCGTTCTGTCCGCGCGGTCCGGCTGCGCCTGCAGAAACTGCTCGAGGACTGTCCCTACGAACGCTCGAACGCGGACCTCGCGCTCGACCTCGACGAGCTCTTGAAGCCGGAAAATGGCGGCCGGCCGATTCGGGAGACGGTCGCGGCGCGCTTGATGCGTTTTCCGGATCGTCCCGGGTCCCGAAGCTTCGAGCCCGGCGCGACGCGCAGCACCTGGGCGTTGCGGATCGCCGGAAGCGTCGCCGCGGTTCTCCTTCTCGCCGCCGTCGACCTCGCCGTCCGAAAACGGGAACCGGCGCGCTCGGTCCACCCCGTTCTCCAGAAAATCGTCGTCTCGGAACCTTCCGAGACCGTACCGTCCGCGCCGGCGCTCCCTGCGGCTCCCGAAGCGATTGCGTCTGATTCGATCCCCGCGGTCCTCGACGGGCCGGCCCGGCAGCCCGCGGCGACTCTGCGGCGCTCCGCTTGGAGGGCTCTGAGGCAGGAGGGTCGCCTCGCGCAGGTCTGGCGGCTGCGGGCTGCGCTTTCCCGCATTGCGGCGGAGCGACTGGATGCGGCGGACCTTGCCAGTGAGCCCTTTCGAGAGGGGAGACTCTGGGAGAACGAGGGGGAGCGGCTGCTCATCCTGCGACGGCCGGCCGCGGCGGGAGAGGCTTTCGAGCGAGCCGCGGGACTCTACAGCCAGGCGGAAGATCTCTCCCACCAGGAACGCGCCCGGATCATTCGCGTCTCCCTTCTCGGAAAAGCAGGCTCCCCGCCCGGATCCTTCTGAGCGCGGCGAGCGCCTGCAAACACAGGGGTTTCCGGTCCCCGTGGAACCCCTCTTAAGGGCGTCCGCGGGCGGTTCGAGCTTGCCAACCATGGGCGCAGGGCGGAGAATGTAAGGGAAAGTAGGTATATGGGCCGGAAATTAGGCGAACTTTTGGTCGCGGAAGGACGAATCTCCGAAGCCGTCCTCGCGCGCGCACTCGAGCTCCAAGGAACTCAGTCGCGGGGACTTCGCCTCGGCGCCATCCTCTTACGGTGGGGGCTGGTTTCGGAAAAAGCACTGCTGGATTCGCTGGCGAGAGTGCACAAGTGCCCCGCCGTCAACTGGGACACGCTTTCCAAAGCGACTCAGGACGCCCTCAACTTGCTGTCAGCGGCGCAGTCCAAGCGGCTGGCAGCCGTCCCCTATGCCCTCGACAAGAAGACCGTTCAAGTTGCGTTCGCGAATCCGTCGGACCTGGCCGCCGTCGACGAAGTGGGGTCGATCACCCGATGTCGCGTGATCGTCCATGTCACGTCCGAGGTGCGCCTCCTCCAGGCGCAGCAACGCTTCTATCAGCGGCCTCTTCCGAGAGACGTCTGGACGATTCTCCAGAAGATCGAGCATCCCGCGCCGGCTCGCAAGGCTCCGGCCCGAGCGGCGGCCGCTCCGAAGCCGACGCCGCGCCCGATCACGCTTCCCGCGGCGCTGCAGGGCGCGGCCCCTTTAGCTGGCGCACTCCCGGAGAAGGCACCTCCTCCGCCCGAGCTCGTTCCCCCCAGCTTGTGGGTCGAAGCGACGGAGGAGTCCGCGCGCGCGGCCGAAACCTGCCAGTACCCGGCCGGCGAGTCCGGAGAAGATACCGTTCGAGTCGATTCGTCCGTCGAGGATCTCTTCGAGCCTGCTCCGGCGATTCCGCCGTTGGAATCCCTTCCCGTCGCTGTCGAGTCCGGCGACGAGCAGAACGTGCCGGTCCTGCACGTCGCGAGCGCCGAAATCGCCGCGAGCTTCGAACACCTGGCCCTGGAGGAATTGCTCGGCGAACGGCTCGATCCGTTTGCCGATGAGACTCCACTGACGGAATTCATCGAACAGGCGCTCGCCTTCTATGAAGCCCAGCCGGCTTTTCATTCGGCGTTGAACGCACTGGACGTCGGCCCGGTGGAAGACCTGGAGATCGAGATGGAAGAAGAAGAACCGCCGGCGCCTCCCGCGCCCGAGGCGCCTTCCATGGCGTCGGGCCTCGACTCGAAGCCAGAGGTTCCCTCCATAGCGTCGGGCTTGGACTCGAAGCCAGAGGCTTCTTCCATGGCGTCGGGCTTCGACTCGACCCATCCCTCCCTGCGCCGCGGCCAGCGCTCCGAGGCGCGACCCAACTAATCCGTCGCTTCCGCTTACTCGGGATCTGCGCCTGCGGGCGCACCGGCTCGCGGCTCGCCCAAAGGGGCTCGACCGCGAGCCTGATCCCTCGCGCGCTTACGCTCCCGCGGCGCGCGCCTCCTCCCCTCTGGGAGACTTCGCGCGCCGCGAGCTGATGTCCCTGGTTCACGGACTAGTTGGGTTGTCGGCTTTACCTCTCGGTAACGGGTCGCGCGGCGACTGGCGGGCTGAAAGTTCGAAATATGATCGGCGCTCGCCCATTGTCGGGCGGGAGGATCCAAAGATGCGACTGACTTCTCTCCTTCTTCGCCCCGTCGTCTGGCTGGCCGCTTTGGCCGGGCTCGTTTTGGCCACCACCGCCGCCGCCCAGCATGACCACGGCTCCGCGCCGGTATCGGCCGCGCCGCCGGCCGCCGCGACCGTGCACGGGATCGATCCCGCGGACATGGACACGAACGGCAAGCCGTGCGAGGACTTCTACCAATACGCCGATGGCGGATGGCTCAAGAAAAACCCGATTCCCCCCGAGTATCCGAGCTGGGGAACCTTCAACGAATTGGCCGAACGCAACCGCGAGGCGCAACGCAAGATCTTAGAAAGGCTCGCCAAGGAGAAGGGGTCGCCCGGGTCGGAAGCTCAAAAGCTCGGCGACTTCTACACCAGCTGCATGGAGGAAGCCGCCATCGAAGCAGCGGGTGCCAAACCTCTCGATCCCGAGCTCGCGCGCATCGACAAGCTCCAGACTCTCGCGGACCTGGAGGCCGAGGTGGCCCGTCTCCAGTCCCGAGGCATCAACGTACTCTTCGGATTCGGTTCGCAGCAGGATCGCAAGAACTCCAACGAGGTCATCGCGGGAGCGTTTCAGGGAGGGCTCGGAATGCCCGACCGCGATTACTACACCAAGACCGACGAGAAATCCAAGACCTTGCGCGACCAGTACACCGAGCACGTGCGTAAGATGTTCGAGCTCCTTGGGGACCCGCCGGAAAAGGCGGCCGCGCAAGCACAGACGGTTCTCAGGACCGAGACGAAGCTCGCCGAGGCCTCGATGACACGAGTCGAGCGGCGCGATCCGGACGCCACCTATCACCGTATGACGCCCGAGGAGTTGAAGTCGCTGGCGCCGAACTTTTCCTGGGCGGCTTACTTCAAGGACATCGAAGCTCCGCCCGTTGCCGCAATCAACATCGGCCAGCCGAAGTTTTTCGAGGTCTTGAGCGCGGAGCTCAAGTCAGAGCCGCTCGCGGACTGGAAGACTTACCTTCGCTGGCACGTCGTTCACTCTTCCGCGCCGTCTCTGTCGTCGAAGTTCGTCGAGGAGAATTTCAATTTCTTCTCGAAGACGCTGCAGGGCACCAAGGAAATTCAGCCGCGCTGGAAGCGCTGCGTTGCCTCCACCGACCAGCAGCTCGGTTTCGCGCTCGGAAAGCTCTACGTCGCCGAATACTTTCCGCCCGAGGCAAAGGAGAACGCCGACCGAATGGTGAAGAACCTGATCGCGGCATTGCGCGACGATCTTCAATCCCTTTCCTGGATGGGACCGGAGACCAGGAAGGCCGCGCTCACAAAGTTGAACGCCTTCACTCCCAAGATCGGATATCCCGATAAGTGGCGCGACTACTCCTCCCTGGCCGTTTTTCGCGGCTCTTACCTCGACAATGTCAACAACGGACGCCTCTTCGAGAATCGCCGGGATCTGGCCAAGATCGGCAAGCCGGTCGACCGAACCGAATGGGGCATGACGCCGCCGACCGTCAATGCCTACTACAACCCTCCTCGAAACGAGATCGTGTTCCCCGCGGGAATCCTTCAACCGCCTTTCTTTGACGCGAAGGCGGACGATGCGGTCAACTACGGGGGAATCGGCGCCGTCATCGGGCACGAGATGACGCATGGTTTCGACGATCAGGGGAGGAAGTTCGACGCGCAGGGCAATTTGAAAAACTGGTGGACGCCCGAGGACCTCAAGAACTTCGAGGAGCGCGCCAAATGCGTCGAGAAACAGTTCGACTCGTACGTCGTGCAGGGCGACCTCCACGAGAACGGCAAGCTCGTTCTCGGAGAATCGATCGCGGACCTGGGGGGCTTGATGATCGCTTACAAGGCTTACCAGAAGAGCCTCGAGGGCAAGACGCGTCCCGCGCCAGTCAACGGCCTCACTGGAGAGCAGAGGTTGTTTCTCTCCTGGGCGCGCGTATGGGCCTCCAACGACAGACCCGAGTTCGAGCGAATGATGGTGACCGTCAATCCCCATCCGCTCGACCGATTCCGCGCGATCGGCGCGCCTTCCAACATCTTCGATTTCGCCGCGGCTTTTGGCTGCAAGCCTGGGGACGCCATGGTTCGGGCGGAGCGGTGTCAGATCTGGTGAGAAGTGTCAGGAGGCGCGCCGAAATCTGTCGAATCACGTCAATTTCTCGGCGGTTTGCAAAGCTTAGGATGAGCGCCGGAGGGACGTGACCGCGCGAGGTCTTTCGCGATAAGCCCCGTCGTTCCCATATTTATGCCGCTGGTATCGGACCGCTCGAGCCGCCTGGCATGGCGCCGAGCCTTCCGGGGAACGACGATTGCACTTCCTCCGACAAGCCCTAAAAAAGGAGGGATGACTCATGCAGATCAAGGACGGTTTGTATCGAACCACAACGAATTGGGAGGTCATTGACGATCCGAAAGGTCATCGGCTGGTCAATGGCTTCCGCAGCGGCCTTGGCTTCACGCCTTCGTCCGTTGACGAGGACGAGACGGTCAGCGCGACGCTCGACTACGATTCCGAGCCCGAGCAACTCGGTGAAGAAGATCGAGTCGGCGAAGACACCCGCCCACGCAAGTAGCTCCAGGTCCGGCAGTTAGCTGGCCTCCGCGGGGCGGCCGGGCCGGTCTCTCATGCCTCGGGCCTCGTGAAAAGGGGGGCCGCGCCCTGCCGGACCGGGGGATACCGGCGTCCCCGCCGGACTGCTAGAATTGCTGACACCCGAACCATTCATGAGCGAATGCCCTCACCCAGGGGCGAGGACGTGCGCTTGTGAATTGCCCGGGGATGAGGGCGAAATGAACGATGAACCCGGCCTTTTGAGCTCGGACAGTCGGGACACCTCCTCCTCGTCTTCCTCTCCCCCAATCCAGACTTCGATCACCGCCTTCTCCCATTCGGGCGCTCCTAGCGTCGGCGATTACCTGCTCGTATCGCAGCTGGGAGATGACGCGCTCGGTTCCGTCTACCGTGCGCTCCACACTGGCGACGGCCGATTCGTCCGGCTCCGTCTGCTTCAATCGCCGGAGCTTGCGCCGCGCGCCGTTCTCGCGGCGGTCCGGCAAGAGCTCGAGGGGACTGCCGAGCCGATGGAACGCCACCGGGGATTGCGCATCTCCGACGGCACGGCTTATCTGGTCTGGCCCGAGACCAGCGGTTGGACCCTCGACTTCGTCCTCGCCCGCTCTCGCGCGGGCGGCTGGGCGATGCCCGTCGAGTTCGCTCTTTCCATCGCCGAGCGTGCCGCCGCGCAAATCGAACAGATGCCGTTCTCCTCCCCTTCGGGCCCTCCGCGCGTCCATGGGGCGCTCTGGCCCGGGTTCGTCAACATCACATCCGACGCCGACGTCCGCGTGGAGGGGTTCGGTCTTTCGAGCGCCATCCTTCCGGCGCTCTCCCGCTCCCGGATGTGGCGCGACGTCGCGCCCTACCTGCCCTCCGAAGCGAGACAGACCGGTCGAGCCGACGAGCCGACGGACGTGTATTCGATCGGCGTCCTCTTGTTGGAGCTCGTGACTGGCCGCCGCGCTTCGGCGGACCTGCCCCCGGCCCGCTGGCGGGCGGACGACGAATTCTCACAGGAGGTGAACCTCCTCCTGCGATTTGCTCTCGGCGCACGCTACGAGCGATATGCTTCGGTCGTCGAGCTGCGCTCCTCCCTGCGCGACCTGATCGCGGCCTGTCCGTTCGAACCGACCGCGGCGGATCTTGCCCTGTTTCTCTACGACCTCTTGAACCCGGAGAGTCGGATCCTACCGACTCCGTTTGACGGAAACTCGACGAACCCTCTTTCGCAAAAGCACGAGCGCCTGGTTCCGGCAACGTCGGCGATCTCGCTCGAGCTGCCAGCGCCCGTCGCGCTGGCACTCGTGGCACAAAGGCCGGTCCCCGAGTCTTCTCACGAAGAGGTCATCCTCTTCAGCGGCCCTCCCGCGCTGCGCCTGGTTTCCCGGTTCCGGTGGCTGGCGCAAGCGGCTGCGGTCGCCGCTGTACTCGTCGGTTTGCTGTTTGCCGATTTCCCAATGCGGCGTCGCCTTCCCGATGCCGAGACGAGGGCTTCGGGACCGGCGGCATCGGCGTTTTCGCAATTCCCCGAGGCCCTCATGAGGAGCGGAATCGAAGGCGCCCTGCTCGTCTCCTCCGCCTCGTTGTCATCGAGTTCGGAGCCCGTCGCTCTCGAGCTCGCCTCGACCGCGCGGGCGGCGCAGCGACGCGAAGCCAGGGCACGCTCTTCGGTCGAGACCCTGCGACTGAAGGCGGGGCTCGCCCGGATCGCGGCGGAGCGATTGGACGCACCGATTCACGCGCCGGGTGTCTTCCGGGAGGGGCGCTCCTTCGAACAGCAGGGAGAAAAGCTCCTGCGCCGCGGGCGCTACGCGGCCGCGCTCGATGCTTACGAGCGGGCCCTCGATCTCTTCACTCGGGCCGAATCCCTTTCGCGAGAAGAGCGGGTGCGGACGATCGAGATCGCGGGAACCGCCAGCCGGCCGTAGCCCGCTAGGTCGCGGCGGAGGTTTCCTCCAGGGCGACTCTCTTGAGGCTCTCATCGCCGGACAAATGACCGAAGGCGTCGTTTAAGACCTTGAACTCGTCGATGTCGATCATCAGAGGCGCCAGAGAACCTCCGGTGCGCTCCGATCGGCGCCGCTCGAATTCCAGGACCTTCTCGAACTGGCGGCGGTTGGCGATCCCCGTGAGCGGATCGACCAAAGAAAGACGCTCGAGCACCTGGTTGGCCTCGGCGAGCTGTCGCGTCCGCTCGGTGGCGTGACTGGTCAGATCTGTGAAAGCCGCGAGCAGCGCCGCCCACGCGCGAAAGGCACGCGGGGCCCGAAGAGGCCGAGGTGATGCCTCGCCCCTGCTGGCCGCAGAATCCCCAAGCATTTTTTTGAGAGTCAGAGTCATTGTAGCCGCTCTGCGGCCGATTGCTCGTTTACCCTCCGCAACTGGAGGTTCACGAGCGTTTCGAAAGCGGGAGCGACATCTAGCCGAGTTTTGCGCTCCGGTTGATTTCCTGATCCTCGGAGGAGAGCTCGCGGGCGGCGGGCAAGGGCGCCCGATCCAGCCCAAATGTGCGCCGGCGAAGCTCCCGATAGTTCTCGGCCCGGTCTCGCCGCACCTGGAAGAAGCCGCCGGCCATCGGATGGCGGCCCCGCCACACCGCGGCGCGCGACTGTGCGGCATACCCTCCCACCGCAGCGACGGCGGCCATCCGGCGGAAGTCGCGGGGGAAGCGGGAGACACGGACGAGCCTTCGCACGACGTCGCGGGTCCGGTAGAAGCGGCGATAACAATCGAAGAGGAGCTCGCCGAGCTCTTCGCCCGAGAAGCTTGGATGTCTCCACGTCGTGGCGGTTCCGTCGTAGCGGTCGAGGTTTTCCTCCAGCAGCAGACCGGACGCCTGAAACTCCGCGTACTGCTGCGTGCCCGGAATCGGAGTCAGGATGTAGAAGGATGCGACGTCGGGATCGAGCGCGCGGAGTGTCTCCAGGTGCGCCAGGATTCCCTCCCGCGTGTCCTGCGGAAACCCGAGAATGTTCGAGAAGTGGCTCGTGATCCCGTTGGCTCGGCAGAGGCGCACGATCTCGCCGTATTTCTCCGGGGTGTTGTGAAACTTGTGTGCGGCGGCGAGCGTCGGCGCATGGAAGGACTCCGCCCCCACGAACATCTGAAAGCATCCCGCCCGCGCCAGCTGCTCGACCAGACCCGGCTGGCGGTAGACCTGCGCATCGCACTGCACGAAGAAGGGGATCTCGATCCGTTCCGCCGCGATCGCGTCTAAGAGCTCGCCGGCCTGCGGAATTTTGTTGAAGTTATCGGAGGTAAAAAAGACGAGCTTCACTCCCGTTCGGCGGGCCGCCCGGAGGCTCGCGACTGTTGTCTCCACGGGTTGGCTGCGCACAAGGTGTCCCGCGATCTTGATGACCGAGCAGAAATTGCAGGAGTAGGGACAGCCGCGCGCGGGATAGATCCCGAGCATCGGCACCGCGTACCGGGCGAGGCTCCGCCGCGAGGGGGGCCTCAACACGGGAGGATCGAGACGCGGCGCCCAGCGGCGCTGCCCGCCATACGTGGGAGCGAGCTGCCCGCGCGCGGCGTCGGCCAGGATGTCCGGCCAGATCTCCTCTGCCTCGCTGAAGGCGAACGAGACCCCGCGTTGCTCGAGGGGAGCGGTGTCACACGTCATCGGGTGCGGCCCGCCGATCACGGCGCAGGCTCCGCGCGAGACCGCCAGCGCCGCCAGATCGAGCGCGCGGTGGAATTGGTGGCTCTGGACACCCACGAGCGCGACGAGCGTGCGCCCGCCGGCTGCCGGCGTGAGCAGGTCGAGGTAGGCGAGGTCCGTCTCCACGTATTCGTCGATCGCATGGACCTCGCAGGCCGCGCCCGCGCCGCCGCCCAATCGCGCTGGCGTCAAGCTCGCCAGATACGGCAGCGTGCTGTTGGGCATGAAGCCGCGACGAAATCGTTCGACCGCCCCGTCGGCCGCGTACTTGCTCGGTTTGACGAGCACGACCCGCAGAGACTTCACCGGGTCACCCCGCGTGGAGAGGCTACGCCCGGACCGATTCGCGCATCAAGTCCCCGGAGCGGCCGGGGAGGCGGGAAGAGCTGCCGCAACTCCCGCCGCCGCGGCTAGATACAGGCCGGCCCAGATCTTCGGATCCACGAGCATGCCTTCCGCTTCCCGATCGCGGGCCCACCAGAGCAGACCGTCGAGCGCAACGACGTGCACCCGAATCAACTGCTGGTCCTCCGGCGTCGGATCGCCGACTCTTCGAGCGTCGCTGGCAAGAAAGAAGGTCACGAGCTCGGAGGAGGCCCCGGCGGAACCGGGACCCTGCCCGAGACGCTCGAGCGCGGGCGCCTCGTAGCCGGTTTCCTCCCGAAGCTCCCGGGCTGCCGCGACTCGCGGCTCCTCCTTCTCGCCGCTGTCGCCGACTAATCCCGCGGGCAGGGAAAGAACTCGAGCGGCCACGGCCGGCCGATACTCATCGGCTAGGACGATCTCGCCCTCGGGTGTTAAGGCGACGACCATCACGGCTTCCCGGGCCTTGCGGTGCTCGGCGTACTCCCAGCCCTCGGCGCGCAGAAGGGCCAGGTGTTCTCCCTCGAAGAGAATCCGGGGTTTTGGTCTCATATGCCGAAAGATACCGCTCCGGTCTCAGCGTCGAGAGGCCTGCTCAAACCTCGGAGCCCGAGTGATTTAGCCGCGAGGGTTCCTGCCAGCCAAGGTCCTTCCGGATCGGGAGTCCGCGCGCCGCGCGAGCCCGCAGAACCTTTTCACGGCGTCTCCGTAACTTTTCAATGGCCGAAGCTAAATTTCTAGCATGTATGCTAAATTCTTAGCATCAGGGGTGGAGGGAAAGCGGATGAGGGCCCCTTCGAGCTTCTCGCGGCGTGAGCGTCAGATCATGGAAGTCATCTACCGGGAAGGGCGCGCCACCGCGACCGACGTCCTGGCGAAGCTGCCCGACCCTCCGAGCTACTCCGCCGTCCGCGCGCTGCTGCGCATCCTCGAACAAAAGGGGCACGTCCGCCACGTGGAAGAAGGGAACCGCTACGTCTACCTTCCGACGATTCCGGCGGATCGCGCCCGCCGATCGGCCCTGCGCAACCTGCTGCAGACATTTTTTCAGGGATCGCCGGAGAAGGCCGTCGCCGCTCTGATCGACATGTCCCGCTCGGAGCTCTCGGAGCAGGAGCTCGACCGTCTCTCGCGTTTGATCGATCAGGCCAGAGAGGAGGGCCGTTAGATGCTCGCTGACATCGCCGCCGTACGTTTTGCCCTCGACGTGACGCTCAAGGTCACGATCCTTCTTGCCGCGGCCGGAATCGCGCGGCTGCTTCTGCGCCGGATGTCCGCCGCCGGGCGCCACGCCTTGACGACGCTCGCATTGGCGGGAGCCGCGCTCTTGCCTCTTCTCGCGCCGCTCGTGCCGCGCCTGCGGGTGCCGCTGCTGGCATATCCGTTTCCCAAACCCGGAATCGAGCGACCCGCGCCCGCCGTGGCGCGAGAGGAAGTCGCGAAAGGGAAGCCCGAGGATTTTCGCGGCGCCTCCCGTTTCGCGGCCTCTCGCACCGTGAGACGATCGGAGCCGGCAGTCTCCGGAGGTGCGGCGATACCGTCGCGCTCTTTCGAGCAGCCCATTGCATCCCCGCGGCGTCCCATGACCTGGCCCCAGACTGCTTTCGTCGTCTGGGCCCTCGGCGCCGCTTACGCGCTCGCGCGACTCGCCACAGGCACGATGCGGGTCCGCCACATCGCCCGCCATGCGCGGCCCGTCTTCGATCTCGATTGGATCCTCGCCAAGGATGAGCTCTCCCAGCGTCTGGGGCTGACCGGGCCCGTGCGGCTCTTGAAGAGCGATGGAGTCGCGGTCGCGATGACGTACGGGGCCGCGCCGCCGCTGCTGCTCCTGGCCGCCGACGCCGATCGGTGGACGCCGGAACGGCGGCGGCTGGTGCTTTTGCACGAGCTGGCGCACGTGAAGCGCCGGGACTGGATCTCTCTGCTCCTGGCCGAAGTCGTTCGAGCCATCTACTGGTTTCATCCGCTCGTTTGGGGAGCCGTCGGACTCGCGCGCAAGGACTGTGAGAAGGCGTGCGACGATCTGGTTCTCGCGTTTGGCACAAAGCCGTCGGTCTATGCGGCTCACCTGCTCGGCATCGTGCGCTCGCTGCCGCGCCGTCCGCGGCTGCTCCCGGCCGTTCCGATGGCGCGGCCCTCCCAGTTCGAGTCTCGCATGCGCGCGATCCTCGACGGCCGCCGGCCGCGGCGCGGGCTCTCCGCCGTGGAGGCCTCGCTGATCGGCGCCGGAATGTTCGTGGCCGTGGTAGCGACCGGCGCCGTGCAACCCTGGTTCGAATGCGGAGAGCAGCGCACAACCTTCCTGCGGCGCGCCGCGTTCCGGCTTCCGGGTTTGAGGAGCCTTCTGCCGATCTCGATGAGCGACCTCGCGGCCCCGTCCAAGCCAAAGACTCCCAAGAAGCCATGCGACCACAAGAAGGGCGCCTCTCCGGCGATCGACCGAAACAGGAAAGCTCTCCCGGGCTCGCGCACGGCCGTGCGTGGAGGAGTCGAAGAAGGCGTTCCGGGAGGAGTCTCCGGAGGAATCGCGAGAGGGGTTGTCGACGGCGCGCTCGGCGGAATTCCGGGAGGCGTCGCGCCGGGCGTGAAGGGCGGCAGCGCCCGCGGCGTCGAGGGCGGTGTCGCCGGCGGCGTCGAAGGCGGCGTGTCCGGCGGAATCGAAGGATTCGAGAACGCGTCGCAATCGGAGACGAAGAAGCTCGGGCGGACGATCGTCGTCGGGGGCGGCCGCGGCTGGTACGCGCGGGGCATGGAGCTGCACAACGAGGGACGCTACGAAGAGGCGATCGAGGCATTTCAGCGCGCAATCGCGACCGGACATCGGGAAGCCGCGGCGAGCTACAACATCGCCTGCGGCTACGCGCGGGAAGGCAAGACGAACGAGGCGCTCGAGTGGCTCAAGCGAGCGCGCGACGCCGGTTTCGACGTGGCGGGCTACATCGAGAAGGACGACGACCTCGAGAGCCTGCACGGCCTCCCGGGGTTCGAAGCAATGCGCGGTTCGAGCGAAGGGAAGAGCTCGCGCCGGCGCAACGCGGCGGCCGAAGCGGCCCTCGAATACGGAAAACTCGCCGGCGAAACCGACGCCTCCGGCGAAGAGCTCTATCAGGCCGCGAAGAAGCTCTACTCGGCGAAGAGCTACGACCTCGCCGCGCGCGCCTACCATCAATCGGCGGACGCCGGCTATCGCATCGGGACTTCCCGCTACAACGAGGCCTGTTCCCGGGCGCTGGCGGGCGAGCGCCCGCTCGCGCTCGATCTGCTCGAGAAGTCGATTCTCGCCGGCTTCGATGATCCTTCGCTGATGCGAAAAGACTCGGACCTTGCGAGCCTTCACTCCGAGAAGAGATTCGACGAGCTCGTGAGGATGGCCGAGGACTTGTCACTGCCGGGCTTCGGCTCCAAGAACGAGAAGTTCATAATCCTCCCCTGGCACGAGAGAGCGCGGCATTTCGCGGCCTTCGCGCAGCGGCATCCGGAGATCGGCAGGGCCTGGTTCAACCTCGGGTTCGCGAAGATCCAGACGCACGAGCAGAAAGAGGCCGCCGCGGCCCTCGAGCGCGCCCTCGCGCTCAACTACCGCAAGCCCACGACGATGTACAACCTGGCCTGTTCCTTGGCGCTTGCCGGGCAGCGCGACCGTGCCTTCGAGTGGCTCTTCCGCGCATTGGATGAAGGCTTCGAGGGCAACGGCATGCTCAAACACGATTCGGACTTGAGCAGTCTGCACGGGGACCCCCGCTTCCGCGAGGCCGTCGAAAGGGCCGAGCGGGACAGCGCGCACAGCAAGAAGGGGTGACTCGGGATCTGCGAATAGGCTGTCATCCCGAGCGCAGCGAGGGATCTACCTTCGTCGTTTCAATTCAAGCGGCGTACTGCTCCTATTTCAGAATAGATCCCTCGTCGCTGCGCTTCTCGGGATGACAGTGCCTCACCCGGCTCCGATCGCCTCGAGAAACAGCGCGGCCACTTTCGGCGCGTCGTAGCGTTCGACGCGCCGGCGGCCCGCGTCTCCCAGGCGGCGGCGCTCTTTCGCGTCCGCGAGCAATTGCTCGAGCGCTTCGGCCAGCGCGGGCGCGTCGCCGGGCGGCACGAGAATCCCGCATTCGCCGTCGGCCACGACCTCCGGCACGGCAGCGGCGCGCGCCGCGATGATCGGGAGTCCCGCGGCCATCGCCTCGAGAAAAACGATGCCGAAGCCTTCCTGCCGCGAGGGGAGGCAGAAGACATGGGCCCTCTTGTATTCCGCCGCAAGCCGTTCGAAGGAGACATGCCCGAGAAACTGAACGCGATCGGCAAGCTGCAGCCTCGTGGCTTGCTTCTGGAGCCTCGCAAGCTCAGGCCCGGTTCCCACGACGCGCAAGGTCGCGACCGGCAGGCGCGCGATTGCATCGAGCAAAGTCGACACGTCCTTTCGCGGATAGAGGTGGGCGACGCAGAGAATCGTCGGAGTCTCCGCGGGAACTCCCGGCGCGTCTTCCAGCGCCTTGCGCCAGCGCGCGAGATCGATCGGCTCGGGCACGACGCGCAACAACTCCGGAGCGAGCCCGTAATCCACGGCGAGGCGCTCGGCAGAATGGTGACTCGTCGCCAGGATTCGATCCGCGCGCCGGACATGCCGCCCCTCGAGAAACGCTTCCGTCGTGAGGCGCAACCACGGAATCCCGCGCTCGAAGATCGCTTCCTCGGCGATGACCCCCTTAATCGAGGCAATGTGGACGGCTCCTCCCGAGCGCGCGAGAAACAGCCCGTCCCAGTCGAATGCGACGATGACTTCAGGCGCCCAGCGTCCCGCCGCCGAACGGGCTCTTATGTTGAAGAAAACTCTTCGCAGAAGTGAGACGCCACCACGAGAACCGGGGGCCAGCAGCTCCACCTCGTGGCCGAGCGCCTCGACGGCACGCTGAAGGACCGAGATGCCGACGTAGGTGCCGCTTCCTCCCCGCACGTCCGCGGGAGTTCCGGTCACGAAGAGGAGCCGCGCCACAGCAGGTGGTATATACCCGCGCGTGTGGCCACCCGCGCAAAGCGCTCGAAGGATGTCGAGGAAGTTCGCGCGTACTACCGCCGGATCCTCCCGTTTTACGAGATGGAGACAGCAGGTCGGCCCGACCTGAAGTTCTGGCCGCGGCTGACGCGACGCTGGAAGCCGCGTCTCGTTCTCGAGCTCGGCTCGGGGCTGGGACGAGTCATGACGGCGGTCGCCGGGGAGGCCCCGAAAGTGGTCGGTCTCGACATCTCGTTTGAGATGCTGTCGCTGGCTTCGCAGCGGTTGGCTTCGAGCGGCGCTTCGCTCCTCGGTGCCGACATGCGCGAGCTGCCCTTCTCCCGCACGTTCGATCTTGAAATCGCGCCGAGCGATCCTTTTTGCCACCTGCTTTCCACAGCCGACCGGCGCATTGCCCTTCGAGAAATCGCGCGCGCGCTCGCGCCCGGCGGGCGTTTCATTCTCGACGCGCTGTACCGCTCGGGCGGAGCATCGAAGCACACCCGGCGGCTGGCGCTTTCCGGGGGCTCGCTCACGATCCGCGAGGCCTGGCGGCCCCTCTCGAAGAAAGATGTCTGGAGCGCGCGATACAGCTATCTTTGGCGCCAGGGCAATCGACTGCGCGAAGCGGAGGCAGAGTTCACCGCCCGCGCCTGGAACCCGGGGGAGCTCCGGCCTTTTTTTGAATCGTGCGGCCTCGTTGTCGAAAAGCTCTGGGGGACTTTCGGAGGCGGTTCGTTTCGGCGCGGTTCGCGGCGTCTTATCGTCCTCGCGCGGCCGGCGCGATTTATGCACGGCGGAAGCTCGCACGACCGACAGGAGTGAGCGATGGACCTACGAGTCATCGGGGAATGGATCGACGAGCAGGAATGGCTGGAGACGGCGGCCGCTGTCACGCAGGCAGGCGTCAAGGGTTTCTTCAATGCGTTAGGCGAGGCGCGGCGGCCGATCAAGAACTTCCTGAACGGGACCTGGCTTGGCCACCCGCTTCATCCCGTGGCGACGGACATCCCCCTCGGCGCCTGGACGGTGACGCTTCTTCTCGACGCCATCGAGAATGGGGACCGCCGCTCGGGAGTCGCCCGCGCCGCGGACGCGAGCCTCGCTCTCGGCCTCGCCGGCGCCGCCGCTTCGGCGGTGAGCGGCTTAACGGACTGGAGCGACACGGACGCCCGGCCGCGACGAGTCGGAATGGCCCACGCGATCCTGAACGTCGGAGGAACGCTCCTCTTCGCCGGATCGCTCTTCTCACGAAAGAAGGGATGCCGGATGACCGGCAAGACCCTCGCCATTGCCGGATATCTCTCGATCATCACCGCGGCCTATCTGGGCGGCGAGCTCGTCTATCACGAGCAAATCGGCGTCGATCACAGCTCGGCAAAAGAAATGCCCGACGAGAAGTTCGCGGCGGTGCTCTCCGAAGACAAGCTTTCCGAAGGGAAACTGACACGGGCCCACTTCAAGGAGACTCCGATTCTTCTCGTCCGTCTGGGAAGGAAAATCTACGCTCTCGCCGAGACCTGTGCGCATCTGGGCGGCCCGCTCTCCGAGGGAAAGCTCGAAGGCGATACCGTCATCTGCCCCTGGCACGCCTCGACCTTCGAGCTCGACTCGGGAAAAGTCGTCAGCGGCCCGTCCGCCTTCCCGCAGCCCTGCCTCGAAGCCCGCATCCGCGACGGCCAGGTGGAAGTCCGCACCTCGCGGCGATGATTCCTCTATACCAGATCTGACATAGAGTCGAATCCGCTCCGGAGGTGTCTCACCGCCGACAGGAGACGTCTCTTGAGACAGGAGCAACACCCTCTCCTGGTCGCTCGCCCGCTTCGAGAAACCGCGCCATCCCGCTTCCCGTCAGTAGGTTCCCCTCAAAACACCGAACGCCCTCTCCACCGGCACGTCCATTGCGCTGACGGCACCGCAGGATTCGAAAGGAGCGAACATGACGCAGCCCGAGCGCGAGCGACAACTTCGGCGGGATTTCGTGCGGTGCTCTCCCCTCGACGTCGACCAGAGTCTCCTCATGATGCGCGAGTACGACGAGGACGCGGTGGAACAACTCCGAGACGAAGACCTGGATCCCGACGCGACCTATCCCCTCCGGCGCCCCGCGAATCGCTAGGTTAAGCGGACCTCGCAGAGTCAAACCGACTGAGGCGAAGGCTCTGGCCGGAAGGGTCGAACCTAACGCGGGCTGCGAAGAGTCAGGAACCCAGTTCTTCGAAGTAGCCGTTTAAGCTGCGCAGGGCCTGACGGTCGATCTGCCTCCGGTGGAGCGAATCACGCAGCAGCGAGAGCGCCGCGATTCCTTCAGGAACCAGCTTCAACTCCTGGATAACTGGAAGAGCCGCGCGGATCTCCCACTCGGCTTGAGCGGACTGGCCCGTATCGAGGAGGAGATCGGCCAGGACAAGGTGGGTTCCTGCAACGTCGGCGTGCATTCCCAGCTGGCGGAATTCGTCCTGAGCGGTGCGGTACGCCTCAACAGCATCAGAAAGCCGCAACTGAGAGCGAAACAGATAGCCCAGTCCCAGTTGCAGTTTCGCAAGCCCAATGCGATTGTCGAGTCGCTTGAAGACAGGGATGATCTCCTGAGCGACGGCGATCGCGTGATCAGCTTGGCCCAGAAAAGAGTGGAGCTGGAAGAGGTTCTGAGACGCGATCGCGGCCAGCCGATCGTTCTTCATCAGCATCGCGTCATTTCGGATGTCTTCAAGAGTTTTCTTAGCTTCGTCGAAGCGCTCTATTTCTTTAAGAGCGATTGCTTCGAGGAACCGGCACTTGAGGGCATCTTCTGGTAGGTCAAGGCGCCGAAACGCTGTAACCCACTGAGGCGCTAGCGTCAGAACCTGCTCAAAATCGCGCTCCTCGATGCGGAGTGCGAGGCGCTGGTAGGCAAGTCGTGCGAAGTGCGCACTCGCATTATTAGCAAGGACAAAGTTGGCCTCGGCCAGATCAAACCAGCGACGGGACTCATCTCGCAGGGCCAAGAGTCTGCAAGCCGCGCCGGCCATCAGCGCGAACTCACCCAAGTAGTAGTCTCGCTCGTCGAAACTGCCGATTGGTCTCGCCCGCTCCTGCAAAAACTTGTAAAAGAACACCGCCTCCTCGCGAACGGAAAGAGGACTTGTCTCGAGCCGATCGCGGGAATGTTGGCAGATGCTTAGGAGCACTTCCGGATCCTCTAAGTTCACCTCGTGGGATCGCTCTAGGCGCTGCCCGTCTTTCATTGCTAACGCTTGGCTGGCGCAGGCACGAACGGCAGACGCCTCGACCGATGCGTGCGCCTCCCGCCACTTGGACTCCGCGGCCGGGCTTTGGGATTGCCGGGCATAGCGCCAGCTAAGGAATGCGAGTCGAGAGAGGAGCTCCTCGCGGCCGCCGAACTTCGCTCGCGGCCAGTCAAGCGCCGAAATGAACTCGAAGGCAGCCGAGGCATCGTCGAGCGATCGCTTTGGGTCTTCATCGGCGGCCTGATTGAGGACAGCGCCGAGAGCGTGTAGGGTCTCGACAGAGCCAGTGTCCAGCCAAAAGTTCGTTGCCGATGCAGTCTTCGCCCGCAGGCGCTCGCGGAGCTCCAGCGCGCGGCGGAGAATCTCATCGACGCTGAGACCAGTCGGGATTTCCCCACCCTCCATCGCCTCGATCCACGCCGGGATCAGGGAGACGAGATGATCTTGTTCGCTAATCGCTGACCTCCTCTTCTGTGTCTGCCCGGGCCAGGCCTTCGAGACCCCATCTCGCTGCTAATCGCGCGCGGCGGAAGGTCTTTCGTTGGTGATTTGCGCAGAGGTTGTCCACGACCTGAAAGAGCCATCCTCTCGGGTTTCCCTCTCCGCTCATCTTGGCCATTGCTAGAAGGAACGCCTCCTGCACAACATCTCGTGCGTCTTCCTTCGAAAGCCCGTGTCTCCAAGTCGCGCGCCAGACGAGGGGCAAAAACAGATCGCGATAGAAAGCGTCGAGCGCCTCGGCAGATGCGAGCACGACCGGCGGCAACCCGCCCGAAGCCGTTCGCTTTGCTGACCGCACCGCAAAGCCGCCCTTCAGGTCGCTCAGAGCGACACTCCCTTCGATACCTATTGTCGCGAGACGGAATTGATTGATTCTAAAGGAGGGCGGGAGACGGTCAGGAACCGAGATCTTCGAAATAACCATTCAGGTTTCGAAGAGCGTGGCGATCGATCTCACGACGCCGCAAAGAGTCGCGGAGCAGTGAAAGCGCTGCGATTCCCTCGGGAATTAACTTCAGCTCATCGATAATCGGGAGGGCAGCCCGAATCTCCCACTCCGCTTGGGCCGGCTGACCCGCGTCGAGAAGGAGATCGGCTAAGACGAGATGAGTGCTAGCAACGTCCGCGTGCATTTCAATTTCAGAGAACTGCCGTTGAGCCACTCGGAATGCTTCGATAGATTCGGCAAGCCGATGTTGGCCTCTTAAGAGATAGCCGACGCCGAGCTGAAGCTTGGCGAGATTCACTCTGTTGTTGAGTCGTCCCAGAATCGCTGCCGCTTCTTGAGCTTCGGCGATCGCTTGATCTTCGCGACCGGAGAATGCATGGATCTGAAACAGGTTTTGGCCGGCGATGGCTGCCAATCTGTCCAGTCGCTGCGTCTTGGCCTCTTCCTTGATCTGCTCAAGAGCCCGCGTGGCCTCCTCTGGCCTCTCAGTCTCCTTCAGAGCAATCGCCTCAAGAAATCGGCACTTCAATGCGTCCTCGTGCAGTTCGAGACGGACAAAACACTCCACCCAGCGTGGAGCGAGCTGAAGAACTCTCGTAAACTCTCTTTCCTCTAGCCGCAGCGCAAGGCGTTGATAAGCAAGTCTCGCGATGTGAGCGCTTGCGTTGTGAGCTATTACAAAGTTCGCTTCTGATAGATCAAACCAGTGTCTTGCTTCGTCGCGTTTTGCCAGTACGCGACACGCCGTGCCGGCGATCAAGGCTAGCTCTCCGAGGTAATACTCTCGTTCATCGAAGACACCAATCGACCGTCTTGGGCTTTCAAGAAACCTAAAGAAAAACTCAGCCTCGCCACGAGCCTGGGCCGGCTCGACATCCGCCATGGTTCGGAGAAGTTCACAGACCGACAGAAGCTGCTCTGGATCTTCGAGACGAAGCTCAGAGCTCTGGTCGAGACGTGCATTCTGCGGCGTCGCAAGAATGCCGACCGCCCGTTCTCTCGCTTCGTCTGGCGAAAGACTTCCATCTTTCCAGGGAAACTGGATCACTGAGCCGGGCATGTCTCTCCGTTCGGGTCCTCTAGAGTCTCGACTCTCTTCTCCAACTCGATGGCGATAATTTCGGGCCCGAGCGCTAAGGATCGTTTGACCCTTTCATCCGTCGGTACATCTCCGATACGGCCACACCAATAAACATGTCCAACCTTGCAAGTCATGGAGATCAAGTGAGAGCGAAGTCCTCTCTGAGATTCGGGCACGCCCGGGCGGCGGGAGAGGCGATCAAACCAAACAAAAAGCTCTTGTTCGAGGCGTAGGGCCTCTTCCCGAGGCACGCCGTAGTCTACGGTGAGGGCTGATTCGACTAGGCGCGAAGTCCCCGAGAGGATGGAAGAAACGCGAGGATCTTTAGAGTACACCTTATCCATTTTCCGCTGAGTGACGCGCTATTGAGCGAAGGACCAAATTGTACGGCAAGACTAGGTTGGTACGCCGCTTGCCAACGTGATCGTGAATCTTGGCTTGTTTGGCGTCGGCCTGGAATCCTGTCGGGGACTGGACGGCGCATCGATCAGACGCTTTTCTTCAGGGACCAAGGCCCTCTGCGTGGAAGTGTTACCCATGACCCTTCTCCTTTCGCCGCAAGAGAAACGGCTCGGCGTGGGCCGAGCGATGGAAACGTTTTCAGAATCATTTCACCGCTAGAGGGAGAGGGTATGTTTTATCTCGGGCTTTTCTTGCGTCCAAAAGTTATGAATGAATGTTTCGTGCCATGTGCGCAATGACGATCCGGAGTATCGATCCCGCTGATTCTTCATGGAGTTATGCGTGCGGGTGCGGAGCTCGGCGGCGATGGTCTCCGAACTCCGGTTAAAATGGATCCCGAACCAACATCACATGCGACGTAGGGCAGGTTCCCACCCGCGATCGCGGAGCAGTCTGCGATGACTTCCGAGCTGTCTTTTCCGAGGCAGTTTGGTGAGTACGTCCTGGTCGCCCAGCTGGGCGACGACGGCCTGGGGACTGTCTACCGCGCCCTCCACTCGAGCGACGAGAAGCGATTCATGCGGCTGCGCGTCCTGCAGTCGCCCGAGCTCTTGCCCGACTCCGTCTGCTCGGCGATCCGAAACAACTCGGAGCGCGCGACGGCGATCGAGCACAAGACGATCGTGCTTCGTCCCGAGATGGGAATCTTCGAAGGCGTTCCCTTCATGGCCTGGTACGAGAGCGCGGGCTGGACGCTCGATGTCGTTCTTTCGAAGCTGCGCGCGATGGGCCGACAAATCCCCGTCGAGTACGCGCTCTTGATCACGGAGCGCGCGGCGGCGGCGGTGGCGCATGCCTGGTTCGCGGTCCTCGAGGGAGTGCCCTTCCATCACGGTCTCCTCTGGCCCGGTTTCATCTCGATCTCCAACGAGGCGGAAGTTCGAGTCGGCGGCTTTGGTCTGGCCGAGGCCGTGCTCCCGGCTCTCAACCGGCCGCGACTGCTGCGCGACATCGCGCCCTACGTCGCGCCGGAAGTCCGCACGAGCGGAAAGATCGGCGCGAACTCGGACGTCTATTCACTCGGAGTCCTGCTCCTGGAGCTCCTGACCTGCCGCCGAGCCACTCTGGACCGGCGCCTGCCGGAGCTGCGCTCCAGCGATTCGTTCTCGACGGAGGTGAGCGCCTGCCTGCGGCTGGCCTTCGCCGATCCGGCGGAGCGTTTCTCCTCGGTCGTGCAGATGCATCGGGCGCTTCAGGAGCTGCTGGCCTCGAACCCCTACGCCCTTTCGACGGCGAGCTTCGGGATCTTTCTCTACAACCTCTTGAATCCCGAAAGTCAGTCTGTCCCGATGACCGACGCCGAGTCGACCAACCCGGTCGAGATCGAGATTCCGCCGTCACGAGAGGATTCGACCGACGAGGCGCTGGCGGATTCGTCCGGACCGTTTCTCTCCGAGCGTCGCAAACGAGCGATGACGCCGCTTCTTCCTTCGACGACGCACGATCAGAACCTGCCTCTCCCGCCGGAGCAGATCGAGAGCGCGCCGGCTCCTGTTTCGCCCGTCATCGAGAAGACATCTCCGCCTCGGCCACCGCGGCCCACGGCGCCGGACGTGAGCCTCGTCTCGACCGTCCCATCCGTCCCCAGCTTCCCTCGGAAATCCCCACTGGCGCTTCCTCCGACTCCGCCGCGGCAGGTGACCCGTTGGGCGGTCCTCGTGTCGGCTGCCGCCGTGACGCTGGTCGTGGGCATGATCGCGGTGGGCAGGCTTCCATCCACCCGAACCGCCGCGGTCACGCCGGCGGCATCCGTCGCCACGGCCGCCCCACCGAGCGAGCGAGCACCGGAGCCCACGGCGCCGAAGCCCCCGACGTCGCCGCCTTCCGCCCCCATCCCGGCCGTCAAGAAGCCTTCGAGCTCGTTCTCTTTGCGTCGAACGGCGTCGCGCAAGTCCGAGGCCTCTCCCGTTACACGCATCGCCTCCGCCGCGTCGGTCTCGAACAACGATTCGGCGCGCCGGAGCGCGGGAGCCACGAGGCTGGGAGCCGCGCTCGCGCGAATCGACGCCGAGCGAGTAGAAGCCTCGCAGCTCGCGGCCGATGCCTTCTCCAGCGGACGGTCGAGCGAAAAGGAGGGCGAACGTTTCTTCGCCGAGCGGGACTGGATCGCCGCCCAGAGCTCCTTCCAGCGCGCCGCGGCGCTTTTCCGCGAGGCCCAGAACGCGGCCCACGAGGAGCGCGTCCGGCGGGTCAAGCTCGTCCCCGCAGACTCTCCGCGCTGACGTCCGCCCCTGTTACCATTCGGGCCCCTCGCGCCGCGGCAATGGCGCGGGCCGGAGGACGTGTTGGAAAAAACGGTGCAGGAGATTCAGGCGGCCAGACTGAAACCGGGGGTCACCCCCGACAGCTTCCCGGCGGGAAGACCCGCCGACGTCCCCAGCGCCTCCGCCTCCGCAAAGATCCGCGGCCGCGCGCTCATTCTCTGGGACCCGAAGGTCGCCGGTAAGAAGCGCGACGCGATCGACACGGATCAGATCACTCCATCCGCCGACTGCGTCTCGGAGAGCCTCGAGACGCTGGACGAGCGCTGGAAGATGGGATCTTTCCGGCATCTGATGCCGGACTTCCGGCAGCGCGTCCACCGCGGAGAGACATTCCTCGTGGCCGGCGACCGCTTTGCGATCGGCTCCTCGAGGGAGATGAGCCCCGCGGGCTTGAAAGGCGTCGCCGAGGAGGTCGGTCTCCAGCTGGTGGTCGTTTGCGGCGGGAACATGGGGGACATCTTCCGCAGGAACGCGTTGAACCTGGGTCTGCACGTCGTCCAGAGCCCGGAAGCGGTGGCCGACGCGAAGGATGGAGACATCTTTTCGTTCGACCCCGCGACGCGCGCGCTCGTCAACGAGACACAGCAGAAAAGCTACGCGCCGATTCCGCTCTCTCCCAAGGAAGAAGAGATCCGGGCGAGCGGCGGGATTTTCGCCGTCGGGCGGCGGGAGCTTCGGGATTCGGTCACTCGCCCGATCGCGATCACGTGGCCGGACCCGGAGACCGCGCGCAAACTCTCGACAACCGAGCAGATCGTCTGGGCTCACCGCGTGGACAAGAGCGCTCGCATCGAGGCGGGCACGACGATTCGCGTCTTTGCCGATCTCTTGCCCGCCTCCGACGGCACCGCCCCGTTCGCCATCCACACGTTCAACCAGATCACGGGAGGCAACGCCCTCTTCCCGCGCCAGGCGGCGGTCGCCAACGATCACTTCGTTTTCACCGGTGTCGACGCGGACGAGAAGCAGACTTCCATCGGGCGCGAGTTCGCGCGGCGGCATGGGATCGAGAAGCCGTACTACGCGACGCCGGGCGACGGCATCTTCCACTTCTATTTCCCCGAGCAGGGGCTGGTGCTGCCGGGCCAGTTCATCCCCGGAGCCGACTCGCACAGCCGCGCTTACGGCGCCTACGGAGCGGTCGGCTACGGCGTGGGCTCGACTACCCTGGGTTTCGGGTGGGCGACGGGCTACGTCTACTTCACGATGGTGAAGCAGCGGCGCGTGCGCTTCCGGGGCCGCCTGCAGCCCTGG
>Ga0070698_100000758_pt1 | contig 34912 bp, 34 predicted proteins | sample KBSK1502metaG_FD_65477 | JGI IMG/M metagenome (GOLD analysis project Ga0070698, IMG submission 65477) | Corn, switchgrass and miscanthus rhizosphere microbial communities from Kellogg Biological Station, Michigan, USA - KBS K1-50-2 metaG | ecosystem: Host-associated > Plants > Roots >... | reverse complement strand
GGGGCGAAAAAATGAGGGAAGCGGTTCAGAAAATGAGAAAACGTGATCCAATCGAAGTCGCGCGCGCTATTGTTCGTATCGCCCAGGATCCTGATCCGCGTCTTCGATATTTAGTGGGTCCGGACGCTCACATCCAGCTCTGGCTCAAGCGAGTTTTACCCTGGAAATGGCACGAGAAGCTGTTGGCTCGGCTGCTGAAGATTGACTAGCTTACTTCCCTTCCAAATCCATCGGTTTCACCGGCAGATCCCAATGGGAGTCAAGGATCTCAAAGCGTCTCTGCTCTTCTTTCGCGTAGGTGTCTTGGTCTGGGAACAATTGCTTTTTCAATGCGTCTTCGTCGAAAGCTTCATTGGCCACCGTGGCATTCTTGAAGACGATGGTCACGCGATAGTCCCAACGTCCATCTTCCGTAGTGTGATAGCGAGGCTGGTCCATCCACACCTTGAGCATGCGTCCCATGTCCACCTGTTTTTTGAGCAGCGGATAGTGATTCTTTTTGAATAGTCGTAAAAACTCGTCGGCATGCCCCCACACGGTCTTGTAGTAGTACTCAACCACGAAGGGAGGCTGTGCGGTGCTCGGCGCGGGCTGGGCGAACGTGGAGCTCGCGCTCAGAAGGAATGGAATGAGCAACCATGTCAGGTATTTCACGGAGAATCTCCTTCGCCGAAAATTTCAGATCTCAGATGTTAGATCTTAGTTCTCAGATTTTCTATTGCGTAGCGCCCATTCTATTCTGCCAGTGCGACCAGACGAACCAAACAATCCCCGCCAATAGGACCAAGCCAATCACAGTATCGAACTGATGAAAATACTTTCCCAGTTGACGCCAGTTCTCCCCCAGCTTCATGCCCAGCCAGGCCAATCCAAGGCACCACGGCCATGATCCCAGAAAAGTGTAAATGTGAAAGCGTCCGCGTGGCATCCGAGCCACACCTGCGGGAAGCGCGATGAAGGTTCGGACCACTGGCAAAAGGCGGGCAATAAACACTGCGAGGTATCCCCAGCGCGCGAAAAAGCGATCGGCCCAATCCAGTTCGCGGCGGCTCAGCAGCAACCACCTTCCGTATTTTTCCACCAGAGGGCGCCCACCGTAGTACCCGACTTCATAAGCCACCAACGACCCCAGGTTGCAGCCGATGGCTCCTGTGGTCGCCACCCAGAACAGATTCATCTTGCCCTCGTACACCAAATATCCGGCAAAGGGCATGATGAGTTCGGAGGGCAGGGGAATACACGCCGATTCGATTGCCATCAAAATGGCAATGCCGCCATATCCAGTGAGGCCGATCATCGACTTAATGAAAACAAAAACAGCAGCGAGAATCTTTTCGATCATGAGAGATACGGAAGGTTTTCTTTGTAGAAATGCGTCGCAGCTTTGCCGGACTAAGAGTGCATTACAAGAGTAGCACGAGAGTTAAAACGAGCCTTCCTGGGTAAACGTGTATCCCGGAAGAGAAGCTCCGTCGGCGGCCTTCGCGACTTTGACGCGAACCGTGGGAGCATCTGGAGCGGTCACCAATGCGGGACGTAGTACGGCAAATTGAGAGAAGACTTCGCTATAGAGTTTGGTAACTAGGTAATCCTGGCCGTCCTTGTCATTGCGCCAGACTTGTCCGAGTTGGATGGACTTCACTGCCACTGGATTGCCTTGAATTTCGTGGATTCAATTCCAGATTACCGGGACGCGTTGCACCCGTCAATTGCGCCGTTGAGTTCTCGGGTTACGAAAGGACGGAGGTGCCGAACAACTTGGCCTCCCCACACAGCACACGGCAATCTGCTAACATTTGCCTTTAATTTTTTTAAGGAAGAAAATATGGTACGCGGTGTTGTTCCCCGCCAGCCCGCTAAGACCGGTCGTCATGAAGGGGCGCGTACTGTTTCGCGCGGACAACGGAGTCGCGGACCGTCTCGTCAACCCAAACATTCGTCAGAGTTCCCTTCCAGCCTCAGCCAAGGACCGAGGCAGAAAGCCAAAACCGAAAAGAAAGCCTACAATCCCCTGGCGCCGGAGCGAATCCAGGAGATTCTCAAAAGGCTCGATCAGCAATATCCCGATGTCACCTGCGCGCTGCAACACAAAAGTGCTTGGGAGTTACTGGTGGCAACGATTCTCTCTGCGCAGGCCACCGATGTTCGAGTCAACATGGTGACGCCTGAAATCTTCAAAAAATACCCGACGGTGGCAGACTTCGCCGCCCTGAAACCAGAACAACTCGAGCCAGATATCCGGTCCACTGGTTTTTTTCGCAACAAATCAAAGTCCGTCGTGGGCGCGGCCAAGAAAATCATGAGCGATTTCGGCGGCCAAGTCCCGGACGAAATGGAAAAAATCCTCACTCTACCGGGCGTGGCACGGAAAACAGCGAATGTAGTGTTAGGTACATGGTTTGGGAAGACCGCAGGCGTGGTCGTGGATACCCACGTGCATCGGGTCTCGCGCCGGCTGGAACTGACCAAACACGACGATCCCAAAAAGATCGAGCAAGACTTGATGAAGATTATTCCCCGCGACCGGTGGACTTTATTTTCTCACCAGATCATCTGGCATGGCCGCAAACTGTGCATCGCGCGATCGCCGAAATGCGCGGAGTGTCCCCTGGAAAATATTTGCCATGCTGCGGACAAGACCTGGACGACGGTAGAAATCCACAAGAAGGTGAAGCCCTGAGCGGGGCCGCGCTGCTGGACTTTTTCTTTTCCCTCGTTTCAAATGATCGACCATGCGCACTCTTCTTCTGTTTGCTATCGTGATAACTATGAGCACGATCGCCCCGACCCAGACTCTGCCGGCTCCCCAAGCTGTCACTGATCCCAAGCAGATCAGCAGCAAGTCCAAGACGCAAGTCGAGAAGAATCTTTCCATCGAAAAGCTCTACATGACGCGCGCCATTGGCGCCACGGCCTGGTCGCCTGACGGAAAGACCATCGCATTTATCTCCAATATCAGTGGTCGCAACAATCTATGGCTGGTTCCCGCGGAGGGCGGCTGGCCCACGCAACTCACGGTGAGCGACCAGCGTCAGACCGCGCCCGCGTGGTCGCCTGATGGGAAGTGGATCGCCTACATGTCCGACTACGACGGGGACGAACAGTGGGACATTTTCCTGGTTTCCCCCAGCACTGGTCAGGTGGTGAATTTGACCAACACGCGCGAGATCGCGGAAGAAAGTCCTACATGGTCTCCCGACGGACGCTATCTGGCTTACATGGTCAAGCCGAAGACCTCTTCCGTATTCGAGATTGATGTCTACGACACGCTGATGCGCGAGACCCGTCATCTCACCACCGGCACAGCTAAAAACAAGATGAATGTCAGTCCGATCTGGTCGCGGGACGGCAAATGGATCGTCTACACGCAACAGCAAGCCAAGGGAACCGATTCAAATATCTTCGTCGCCGAGGTTGCGAGCGGAAAAAGTACGCTGCTCACACCGCACCAGGGAGAGCAACTCTACAGTGCCAACGATTTTTCTCCCGACGGTAAGCAAGTGCTCATCACCGCGAATGCCGCCAATGGCTACGACAACGTCGCTCTTCTTGACATCGCGTCGAAGAAAATTAGCTGGCTCACACAAGATAAATGGGAGATCAGTGGGGGCAATTTCTCATCCGACAGCAAATCGATCACATGGACTGCCAATGTCGACGGCAACACTGACATCTATTTGCACGACATCGCGTCCGGCAAGACGACTACCCTGCCGCTGCCGAAAGGTGTGAACCAAGTGGGCGGCGCCGAATCTGCGTTCACGCGCGACGGCTCGCGGCTCCTCTACTATCATAACGGCCCCAACGCGCCGAACGATGTTTGGATTTATTCGCTGGCCGATGGTAAATCACGCCAGATTACGCATGCGCTCGTCGCCGGCGTTCGCGCCCAAGACATGGTTGAACCCTTTCTGCTTCACTATCCCAGCCGCGACGGCAAGTGGACGATCTCGGCTCTGGTTTATGTCCCCTACAATCTGCCACGCCAGGCGGTCAGTCCCGCAATTGTCTATGTGCATGGCGGGCCCACCTCACAGACGGTGAACTCGTTCAGCCGAATTATTCAGTACATGGCTAATCAGGGCTACATTGTGATCGCGCCCAATTATCGCGGTTCAACCGGGTACGGGAAGGAATTCCAGCAGGCGAATTTGTTCGACATGGGTGGTGGCGATTTACAGGACGTGCTTGCCGCCGCGGACTGGATCAAACAGACCGGTTATGTCGATCCCAAAAAGCTCATTCTCATGGGTGGCAGTTACGGCGGATACATGACCATGATGGGCGTCACCAAAGCCCCGGACGTCTGGGCCGGGGGCGTGCCGATCGTACCCTTCGTGAACTGGTTTACTGAGATCGAAAACGAAGATCCCGTATTACAGCAGTCCGATCTTGCCACTATGGGCGACCCGGTAAAAAACAAAGCGCTCTTCGAGGATCGCTCGCCGATCAACTTCATCGACCGAGTCAAGGCGCCGCTGCTGCTATTGGCCGGTGGGCACGATCCGCGCTGTCCCAAGACGGAAGCGCAACAGGTGGTGGATGCCATCAAGAAACGCGGCGGAGTGGTCGAGTACAAGGTATACGAGAACGAGGGGCATGGTTTCGCTCGAGTGGAAAATCAGATTGATGCTTACAAGCGCGTGGCAGAATTTCTGAAAGCTCACGTCCCGCCCGCGGATTGCGGTTGCTCACTAAACGAATAGAAAACTAGCCGCGTTTTCTGGGATGCGCCGCCGCAATCGCTTTAATCAGTCCGGGAATGGTGTATTCCCTCGCCTCAATATCAACCGACAGCCCAAGCTCGCGCAAGGTGGATGAAGTCACGGGTCCAATAGACGCGAACTGGATTCCGGAAAATGAATCTGTGTGGTGCGGGCGCCCTCGCCCGCATAGTTTCTGGCCCACCAACGCCACAAAGTTGCGCACAGTCGAAGAACTGGTGAAGGTGATCATGTTCGGACGTTGGCTCTCATTCTTCAGCAATTCTCGGATACGTACGCAAGAAGATTGCGGAATCGCCGTTTCATAAGCCTCGACCACATCCACTTCCGCCCCCAACTTCCGCAACTCGCGCGGGATAACGTCTCTGGCAACTCTGGCACGCGACAATAGCACCCGCTTCCCTTCCACTAGGTGACGAAGACTTTCGACCACCGATTCCGCAACATAATGCCGAGGCACGACTGCCACTTTCATTCCCTGCTCCTCAATCGCAGTCCGCGTTGCTGGTCCGATGGCCGCGACTTTCAAATGCTGCAGCGCCTGCTTGTCGATACGCAATGTTTTCAGGCGCTGCCATACAGCATCTACGCCGTTGACGCTTGTAAGAATCAGCCAGTCATAGGCGCGGATATGATTGAGCGCAGCGTCGAGCGCTTTGTAAGAGCGGGGCTTGCGTATCTCGATAAAGGGAATTTCAAGAACCTCTGCGCCGAGAACGCGCAAACCGGAAGAAAGAGCGCTGGCTTGATGCGGCGCGCGCCCAACCAGGACACGAAGTCCGGTTAGAGGCCTGATCACGGTTGCTGGGGGACTGTCACCCCGCGACCGTAGACTTCATCCAAAATCGCCTGACCACCTTGGTTCAACAGGGCGTCGCCAACAATTTCGCCCAGTTGAATGGGATCGCTCCCATCCCTCGATTCACGCAGCACTTTGCTTCCATCGGGATCAGCAACCACGGCCTGCAGGTGCAATCGTCCGTCACGAATCTCGGCGAACGCACCGATTGGTACCTGACAGCCTCCGCCTAATTTCTTCAACAGTGCACGTTCGCATGTGGTGGAAGCTCGGGCGCTCGCGTTATCCAGAAACCTGACGTGCTGCGCAATCGCGGCGTCTCCGGTGCGAATCTCAATGGCCAACGCACCCTGTCCCGCCGCCGGACACATGGTCTCGACCGGAATAACTTGCCGAACGAATTCTTTCTTGCCTAATCTGTTCAATCCAGCCGCCGCGAGAATGATCGCACCGTAATCGCCGGAAACGAGTTTACGCAGGCGCGTATCTACGTTCCCGCGCAGTGGTTCGATCTCAAGATCTGGACGCAACGCTTTCAACTGTGCCTGGCGGCGTAGGCTGCTGGTGCCCACACGCGCACGCTGCGGCAGGTCAGTAATGCTTTTGTATTGCGACGAGCAGAACACATCGCAGGGATCTTCGCGTTCTGTAATTGCGCCTAACTCAAATCCGGCCGGACTCTCTGTCGGTAGATCTTTCAAACTGTGAACCGCGAGATCCACCCGTCCTTCTGCCAAGGCCTCCTCAATTTCTTTGGTGAACATCCCCTTGGTGCCGACCTGGGCCAGGGCAACGTCGGTGATCTTGTCGCCTGTGGTCTTGATGACCTCAATTTGTACTTCGTGTCCTTGCCCCCGCAGCAGTTCACTGATGTGATTGGCTTGCCAGAGAGCGAGTTGGGATCCGCGCGATCCGATGCGCAGCCGGGCCATCAGCCGCGACCTTTGGTTTCGCGAGACGAGAGCGTCGTCTCTTCAGCTTTCTCCTGAAGCTTGAATAGCCGGCGCACGACATCGATCAAGGTAGTGACTTCGGGCCCACGCGCCGCAGTCTTTAACGTAGTGATGGGCGTGTGCATGATCTTGTTGATGATGCCCCGCGTAAGTTTCTCCAGCGCGATTTCCTGGTCCGGCGAGAGTGGTCCCAGGCGTCCCCGCACGCGATCGATCTCAGCCTGTCGAATGGTTTCCAGATGGTCCTGTAAGGAAACAATCGTGGGCACGACGTCGAGCGCCTGCACCCGTGCCTGGAAACGCTCTACTTCAATATTGACGATAATTTCCGCCCGCTCCGCTTCCTTCCTGCGGTCTGCGACGTGGCCAGAAACCGCCTGCTGCAAATCGTCGATATCATAAACGAAAATACCGTCCAGCTTATTCATCTCGGGATCGACGTCGCGTGGAACCGCGATATCAATAAAAAACATCGGACGGTTTTTGCGCCGGCTGAGAAACAATTCTCCATGTTCGCGCCGGAAAATGGCGCGCGGAGCGCCGGTGGAGGTGATGACAATGTCAGCGCGGTCGCAGGTGTTGTAGAGCTCTTCAAAGCGAATCGCCTCACCGTTGAACCGGGCAGCCAGTTGTGTGGCTCGCTCATAAGTACGATTGGCCACAAGAATGGCAGCCGCGCCGTGCGCCAGCAGATGCCGCGCAGCCAGTTCACTCATCTTGCCCGCGCCTACCAAGTACACATGCTTACCGTCTAACGCTCCAAAAATCTTTTTGGCCAGTTCAACCGCGACCGATGCCACCGAAACCGCGGACGAGCCCACAGCCGTCTCGTTTCGAACTCTCTTCGCGACCGCGAACGCCCGCGTCAGCAACAAGTCAAGCTGCGAATGGACCGCACCCACGGCTCGAGCCGTTGCGTAAGCTTGTTTTACCTGACCAAGAATCTGAGGCTCACCTACGACCATTGAATCCAGACTGGCGGCAACGCGGAACAGATGACGAATAGCGTCCTGTTCGCGATATTCGTAGAGATGGGGCTCGTAGTCGGCGGGATCCAGGAGAAAGTAGTTTCGCAAGAAAGCGCGCAGGTCAGCCCCGCCGTTTCTTGTCTGTGCCCACATTTCGACGCGGTTGCAGGTACACAGGATTAAACCTTCATCCACGCCCGGGTGTTCCGCGAGGCGTCTCAAAGCCTCGGGAAGGCGCGGCTCGGGGATCGCCAGGCGTTCCCGTACTTCTACCGGCGCGGTCTTGTGATTGATCCCGATGAGCTGGAAGTTCATGACTGAACGAACCTGTGAATCGTGCTGAAGTAATTAGCCGCCCACGCCACCACAGCCGCGACAAATGCGCCCGTCGCAAGATAGGCAGCGCGCCGTCCCCGCCACCCTGCGTTCCATCGGGTATAAAGCATGATCATGTACACCGCCCACATGAGAACCGACAGCAGTACCTTAGGATCGAGAAAGTCCACACGTCCGAAGGTGGCCTGTGCCACTACGGTGCCTGCAATCAGGCCGAGCGTCATGAAAGGAAAGCCGAGCAGGAGCGAGCGGTAACCGATCTGGTCAATCACTTCGAGCGCCGGCAGACGCGACATCATTCCGGCGTCCTTCTTCGACTTCAAGCTGCGCTCCTGCACCAGGTACAACAGACTAGCGCCAAAGCTCAAGAACAGCGCGGCGTATCCGGTGAAGATTAGCGCGATATGAGCGAACAGCCATCCCGTGCGCATGCCGGGCGAAGTTAGTAGGAATGGTTGCTGCCCCGTGGCGGCAATAAACGTCAGGACAAACACTAGAGGAAATACAACGATGCCGGGCGAGGTGGTGCGATACGTCAGGTAAACGATCATGAAACCCGTCATGACCAGAAAAGCCAGAAATGATTCCGAGTTATGCACCGACGTAAGGGTGAGCTGCCCCGAGAGCAGCATCGCCTCGGTAAGAGAAACAAATTGAAAGACCATGCCCAGGGTCATCGCAGGCAGCGCAACTTTATTCAGCAGATGGCTGCGCCGGGTCAGCGCCACCAGAGCGTAAATTAGCCCTACGGCATAGAAGCCGAGCGCAACTCGCAACCAAAGAATGGGCATGATGGATGGTCCCGGTGCGACTACTCACATTCCGCTCCGGTGATTATAGTCTGCACTGAGGGTGAGGCAGAAGTTATTGGACGCCCAGGGTAGTAAGCGCCTGTTCGAGGCTTTCGCTGTCAACCACGAGACGACGGCCTTGCCCCATCATATCTTCGATTTCATCGAAACCCTGGAACAGACGCATTTTGACCGCGCCGTATTGCTCTGCGTCGGTGAGGTGGCGGCCATGGCTCACGTTCCATTCCCGTACGACCTTATCCGGCAGGAAGACGCTGACCGCGAAAGTTGTCTTGCGGTCGGAGGTGACGTCAAAGATGTACTCTGTAGCCGGATCCTTGCCCACGCTGACTAGCGCTGGGCGTTTTCCTACAAAGTAGTACTGGTACACATAGCCTTGGCCCCCGGTGTAGGTTTTCATGCGACGAATGGTCATGGGAAATATTTATGCGTCCGGCATCTTTAGTGAGCGCTATTGGATGGCGAAATCACGCGTCCATATTCTGAAGCGCGAGCCAGACGATCGAACATGCGATACGCGGCAAGAGAAATCCTGCTGATCGCTTCCTCTCCGTCCCGCTCACGTTGAACATAGGTTGTCATCACACAGATGACATAAGGACGCTTCTCGGCGAAAACCACTCCTGAATCATTGCGTACGCCTTCGAGTTCTCCGGGCTTGTTGGCGATTTTCAATCCTTCGGGCAACTCGCGTGGAATAAAGCTGCTCTTGTGAGTGCTGAGCACTTTAAAGAAGTCTTCAGTCATTTCTTTATTCAGGACCTTGCCCCGATAAAGATTCTCAAGCAGGATCATCATCTCACCCGGGGTGGAAATGTTTTCTCTTCCCTCGCTGGCAGCTTTCAAGTCCATCATCTTGCGACGCAAGCGAGTACGAGTGAGGCCGAGCGAGGTCATCAAGCCGTTGACGTTTTCCATACCCGCACGATCGATCAGGACATTGGTAGCGCTGTTATCGCTAACCGCCACCATCATTGTGGCCAAATCGCGCAGCGTGATCCTGGTAACGCCAGGAGTAAGGCCGCCCATGATGTCGCTGTCAGGAACCAAATCCGAGGCCTGCACCGTGTAAAGATCGTTGAGCTTCAGCTTCCCGGTTTGTGCCTGGTGATAGAGTTCGGCCAGAACCGCAATCTTTATTGAGCTGGCTTGGGGGAAAACTTCGTCGGCGTGGAGCAGGAACTTCTGACCGCTGGTTAAGTCGAGGATCGCGACTCCGATCACGCCATCTAACGAGCGGTCGATATCGTTGATTGTAGATTCGAGTTTTTGCCAGAGGACTTGCTGCTTTTCCCCCGTTGATTGTGCGAGAGCGCTGCTGAGGAAAAGTAACCAACAAATCAGATATCTCAAGCAGCCTCCGGGAGGAGAGATAGTAAAGCTTTCCTCTGCAGTCGCTAGTTAGTTCAATCGCGTTACGGTTCGATCTTAGCTTCGCGCAGACGTACAACCGCCGTTTCCGAAGCCACCGGCGAGTAGTACACCTCTTTGAACGTATACGATTTCGCCTTGGCTGAGATGATGGGCAATATCTCGATGTGCCAGTGATAATCCTCGTCGATGGTTTTCCAGTAACCAAGACTTTCCGATGGATGCAGTGTATTCGGCGAGGTATGGAGAACGAGATGAAACTCCTCGGCGATCGTACGAATGCGCTGTATGGTGCGGCGCAGAAGCACGCCCAGATCGCGCATGCTGCCGGCCCGGGCTAGTCCGAAACGCTCGAAGGCAGCATCATGGCTTCGTGGCATGATCCAGGTTTCATACGGAACCCGCGGCGCGTACGGACATAGCGCGATAAAATCGCCACGCACTTCCAGCACACGCTGATCCTGCTGAAGTTCTTGCGAAATGATGTCGCAAAAAACGCAGCGTTCCTTTTGCTTGAAGTAATCACGTCCGGCTCGCAGCTCATAGAGCACGCGACGCGGCACGAAAGTGGTCGCAGTGAGTTGGGCGGTTGGATGTTCGAATTCCTGCCCAGCACTGGTTCCGTGATTTTTGAAGATGCTGACGTACTTGAAGCGTCCGTCGCGCTTCAGGTCCTGAATTCGATGGGCAACCAATAACAGGAACTGTTCGATTTCCGTGTCGCTTGCGTTCCACAGATGCCGGTCGTGTCGCGGATTCTCGATCAATACTTCATGCGCGCCCACCGAGCGCATGCGGTCGTAAATGCCATCGCCGCGGCGGCTGGGCTCGCCTTCAATACGGTAGACCGGCGACGGATGCACCACCGCGCGCGCCGACCAGGAACCGCCATCGACACCCGGCATTGTGGAAACCAGCTGCGGGACCGCAGTTGAGTCAGCACAGAATCGGCAGGCGGTTTCCGAACGCGGCGCGGGCTCGGGGACATCATCGCCAGTAATCACCCATGAACGAGTGATTGGATCTTTGCGAAGTTCCATGCCAGTAGGAAAACACTGCTGCGGACTTTGCGTCAACTGTCGATTTCAAGTCACAGAAGTCGGGTGCTCCGGTTTGTTATAATCCGCCAACGAACCCCACCGAAATGACCGAGCCGTCCACGCCGCTGATGCGGCAGTATGCCGCCATCAAGAAAGAGCATCCCAGCGCGTTGCTATTCTTTCGTTTGGGTGATTTTTACGAGCTTTTTTTCGACGACGCCATCCTCGCCTCGCGCGAATTGCAGATCACGCTTACTTCCCGCAACAAAGAAAGAGGCATAGCTGTTCCTATGTGCGGCGTGCCTTATCATGCCGCGGAAAATTACATCTCCAAACTTATCCGTAAGGGATTCAAGGTTGCCGTCTGTGAACAAACAGAAGATCCGCGTTTGGCCAAAAAGTTGGTTCGGCGCGAAGTGACGCGCGTAGTCACGCCGGGCACCGCGGCGGACTCGACACTAAATTCCGAGGAAAACAATTTTCTCGCGGCCGTGACGCAAACTGGCGAGCGGGCAGGCTTTGCAGCTCTGGATCTTTCCACCGGCGAGTTTCGTGCCACCGAATTTCAAGGGCCAGACGCAGCACGCCGGATCCAGGAAGAATTGCAACAATTGCGGCCAAAGGAAGTGCTCTACGGATCGTCAGCCCCGCTGTTCGATCGCAAAAGCGCAGACAATCGCATAGGCGCTGCTCACGCTGAGACTCCACTCGAGGATTGGGTCTTCGCCCCCGACCATGCCATTCCTCTGCTGGAAAATCATTTTGGTGTGCTCTCGCTCGAAGGTTTTGGCCTCGCGGGCAAGCCGGCTGCTGCGTCCGCAGCGGGCGCGATCCTCTACTACGTTCGCTCGACGCAGCGCGGAAATTTGAACCATGTGGACCGCATCGGTTTCTATGAGCGGCAAAACTGCCTGGTGCTGGACGCCGTCACGGTTCGAAATCTTGAACTTATTGAACCGCTGTTTGCTGGAACTGATGTTGGTGTCACTCTCTCCCGCTCCATTGACGTGACAGTCACACCCATGGGCAAGCGCTTGCTGCGCTCCTGGATTCTGCGACCTTCGATCGACAAGGCCGAGATCAATGCCCGTCTGGATGCGGTGGAAGCCCAAGTAAAGGACACCATAGCCCGTGAGGAACTGCGGCGCGCTCTGGACGGGATCCTGGATTTAGAACGATTACTGAGTCGGGTGACGCTTGAAACCGCAAATCCCCGCGACGTGCTGGCGCTAGCAGCTTCACTGGCACGGCTACCGAGCTTGCGCACCTCGCTGGCACATTTCGCAGCCGAACGGCTGAAGATTCTGCATGCCACTGTGGATGAATTAAGCGATCTGCGGAAGCGAATTGATACAACGATCGTGCCTGAGCCTCCGATTTCGCTGAGCGAAGGAGGGGTCATCCGAAATGGCATTCACAGCGAATTGGACGAACTGCGCGATCTGAGCCGCAACAGCAAACAATTCCTAGCGCAGATCGAGCAGAGGGAACGGCAACGAACTGGGATCACCTCGCTGAAAGTGAAATTTAATTCTGTCTTCGGCTACTACCTCGAAATCTCCAAACCTAACTTGCACTTGGTTCCTGCCGACTACGAGCGCAAGCAAACCCTGGTCAACGCCGAGCGTTTCACTACACCGGAACTTAAAGAGTACGAGTCGAAAATTCTCGACGCGCAGGAAAAGATCGTTGATATCGAGCGACGCCTGTTTGCTGAACTGCGGTCGGCGATTGCAGGGGAGGCTCGGCGCGTCCGGCAAACCGCGCTGGCGCTAGCCGAGGTAGACGTCCTCGCCGCTCTGGCGAACATAGCGGCGGTGCGCGATTATTGCCGACCCGCGTTCGACGATTCGTTAGATCTCGAAATTGTCGGAGGACGTCACGCGGTCATCGAGCAGCAGGAGTTTGCTGCAAGCAGTGAGCGTTTTGTACCCAACGATTTATATTTGAACTCCACCACGCAGGCTGTACTGGTGCTCACCGGCCCTAACATGGGTGGCAAATCCACATATTTGCGGCAGGCGGCGCTGATCGTGATCCTGGCGCAGATGGGTTCCTTTGTTCCCGCAGGTTCGGCGCGGCTAGGCGTGGTGGATAGGGTGTTCACTCGTATCGGAGCGAGCGACAACCTCGCGCGAGGGCGTTCCACCTTTATGGTGGAGATGACGGAGACCGCAGCCATCCTGCACACCGCGACCCCACGATCGCTGATCCTGCTGGATGAAGTGGGACGCGGCACGTCCACCTACGATGGCCTCGCGATTGCCTGGGCTGCGATCGAATACATTCACGGTCGAACCCGTGCCAAGACGCTATTTGCCACGCACTACTTCGAACTAACTGAATTGGCGGATCGCCTTTCCGGAGTGAAGAACTACCACGTTTCAGTGAAAGAGACCGGCGGAGGAATTGTATTCATGCGCAAAGTTGAGCCCGGAGCAGCTGATCGTAGTTACGGAATCGAAGTTGCCAAATTAGCGGGCTTGCCGGGAGAAGTGATTCAACGGGCTCGCGAAGTTCTGGCGGAGCACGAATCTGCGCAGCAGCAGGTGACCGGACATTTATCGCGCGCAGAAGGTAGGCCAGCCCAATTGACGATCTTTACGCCGCTATCGCAGCCGGTACTTGAACAACTACGAGAACTGGAATTGGACCGATTGACGCCGCTGGAGGCGCTGAATCTGCTCGCAGAATTAAAAAAGCAGATTCAATAGCTTGAGTTTCGATTTCCAGTAATTTCGCCATCACTTGAGGTGATAATTGAGGTATTCCAGCTAAGTGGCTGCACTAAAATACGATCTCTCGATACCTCAACAAGTGGGACAGCTCCTTATCGTGGGCTTTGACGGTACTGCTACTTCTTCTCGCCTGGGTTCCCTTCTGACTCGGCTGCAACCTGCGGGCGTAATTCTTTTTGCGCGTAACATCACTGGCGCGCTGCAAACATATTCCCTTCTCAAAGATTGTCAGGAGCGCGTTTCCACTCCACTATTTGCTTGCGTGGATATGGAAGGTGGCAGCGTGGATCGCTTGCGCAATGTCATCGGTCCGTCTCCCTCTGCTGGCGATGTGTTTGCCACGCGCGACCGCAAGCTCTTCCGCAAACACGGCAAGCTGATCGGTGAATGTTGTCGGGCGCTTGGCTTCAACACCGATTTCGCACCAGTGGTTGATCTTGCATTTGAAGCATCACGGACGGTGATGGCTTCACGCGCGGTTTCCGCTGATCCCAAACAGGTCATTGTTTATGCGCGAGAATTTCTCGCGGGATTGCGCTCTGCAGGCATGCTCGGAGCAGCAAAGCATTTTCCGGGACTCGGTGAGGCGAACCTGGACACTCATTACGAACTCCCAAGCGTCTCCAAATCCTGGAACAAGTTGTGGGCGCAAGACCTTTCCCCCTACCGCACTATAGCTCGCGAGCTGAACATGGTGTTAGTTGGGCACGCAAGCTATCCCAAAGTTACCGACAAAGGTTTGCCAGCCTCCCTCTCGAAGAAATGGATTACGAGTGTGCTACGCGAGAAAATCCGCTATCGGGGACTGGTGGTTTCAGATGATCTCGAAATGGGCGGAGTGCTCAAGGCCGCCCCCATCGAGCGAGCAGCGGTGGAGCACGTTCGTGCGGGTGGAGACTTGTGCCTGATTTGCCATCAGAGGGACTACGTTATCCGCTCCTATGAGGCACTCATCCGCGAGGCAGAGCGGGACAGCAGTTTCGCGCGCCGTGTGACTGAATCGGCTACGCGGGTGCTGGCATTCAAAAAGAAGTCGCGAGAACTGAAGCGCCATGTTTCGCCTCCCACTCCAGACAAGTTGGAGAAGCTTTCACGGCAATTATGGGAGTTCAGTGAGCAAGTGCGGCTGGAAACTCTAAGCCGGCTGGACCGGGCATGATTGTCGCCGGCGTGATGAGCGGAACTTCTGCCGACGGCATTAATGTGGCGCTGGTGCAGATTGAAGGCGGCTTAGGTCGAGCTGAAACTACAGCGAAGGCGACTGCAGCTCCCCATCGCTTCCCCCAATTCAAATTCCTGGCGCACGCGGAATACCCCTATCCTAAGAATGTGCGACGTGCAGTGCTCGTAGCCATGAACGCCTCGCAGGCCAGGGTTGCCGATTTGGCGCGATTGAATTTCTTACTGGCCGAGTTGTACGCCAAAGCGGTGCTGGTCACCCAACGTCAGTTCCGAATAAAAGTTGAGCTGGTCGGCTGTCATGGGCAGACTCTTTATCATCAAGGCAAGCTGGCTCCGTTTTTGGGATTCAAACTCGCGGCGACGTGGCAGATGGGTGAGGGAGCGGCATTGGCAGCGCGTCTGGGTGTGCCTGTGGTCTCGGATTTTCGCCCGGCAGACATCGCTCGCGGAGGCCAGGGCGCGCCACTGGTTCCCTTCCTCGACTACCTGCTTTATCGCGACAACCGCATTGGCCGCATCGTGCAAAATATCGGCGGCATCGCCAATCTCACTGCAATTCCTCGCAGCGCGTCTCCCGAACAAGTCCTTGCTTTCGACACTGGTCCAGGCAATATGGTAATCGATGCGGTTACTGAACAGCGGTTTGGCAAACCTTACGATCGCGACGGAGCAATCGCAGCATCGGGCACCGTGCTGGAAACCGTGGTCAACCAAGAGTTACGTGCGCCGTTCTTCCGCCACAAGCCGCCCAAAACTGCGGGGCGCGAGGAGTTTGGACGGGAGTTTGTCCGCGAGTTCTTGAAACATTGCGGGCGTGCGGAAAGCCGGGACGTGGTGGCGACCGCTACGGCCTTGACCGCGCGTTCGATTGCGGATGCGCTGAACCGCTTTGTCATCCGACGACGCGGCCCCTTCAGTGAGATGATCGTTTCCGGGGGCGGAACGAAGAATTCCACGCTGCTGGCAATGTTGGCGGAGAAGATTACGCCACTAGGACTGCAGCTCCGCTCCTCGGATGAATTCGGATTGCCGTCCGAGGCAAAGGAAGCCGCCGCTTTCGCTTTGCTGGCGTACCAGACATGGAACCGGCAGCCGTCGAACGTTCCCTCAGCAACCGGCGCCAAGAGCGCCGCCATCCTGGGAAAAATTTCGTATGCGTAAGAACGCCCGCAGGACTTTAGGTGGAATCTTAGCTGCGCTTCTCCTCTTCGCGACCCTCTCGTGCTCCAGCAAGGCTGATCCCGAAACTTTGGTGATGATCATTGAGAGCAGCCCCACTAATCTCGATCCCCGAGTGGGGCTGGACGCGTATTCCGAACGCATTGACGACCTGCTCTTCGACGATCTGCTCATGCGCGATGATCACCTCAATGTTCAGCCCGGGCTGGCCGAACGCTGGGAGATACCGGATCCTCGAACTTATGTCTTCCACCTTCACCGGGGGGTAAAGTTTCACGACGGGCGTCCGTTAACTTCTCGCGATGTGAAATGGACGTTTGATTCTCTGCTCCAGGGAAAAATCCGCAGCACCAAGTCAGGCGCGTATCGGCTCGTGGATCACATCGACGCGACGGATGATTCGACTGTTGTCTTCCACCTAAAGGAACCGTTCGCTACTCTGCTGTGGAATCTTTCAGACGGCGCCATTGGCATCGTGCCCTACGGCAGCGGAAATGAAATGAGTAACAAGCCAATCGGCTCGGGCCCTTTTCGCTTGGTCAGTGCGCAACTGGACAGAGAGATCGTCATTGAGCGTAACCAGGATTATTGGGGCCAAAGAGCGCGCGTCAACCGAGTTCGCTTTATCGTGGTGCCGGATACCACAACGCGCGCCCTAGAGTTGCGGAAAGGCAGCGCGGATATTGCCGTCAACGCGCTGACCGCGGACATGATTCTGGCACTCCAACACGAATCCAAATTGGAGGTTCTGCGGGCGCCCGGTACGGTGCTCAGCTATCTGGCGTTCAACCTGCGCGATCCGATTCTGAAGGACGTGCGAGTTCGACAAGCCCTGGCATTCGCCATTGATCGCCGTCCGATGTTGCAATATCTGAGCCGCGGGTTTGCCCGGCCCGCCGATAGTGTTCTTCCTCCCGAGAGCTGGGCCTACAATGCCGAGGTCGCCCATTACGCCTACGACCCCGAGCGCGCACGGCAACTGCTGCAGCAAGCTGGTTATTCAGCAGTGAATGGAGTGCGCTTCCATCTCACGATGAAGACCTCCACCGAGGAAAGCACGCGGCTGATGGCTGCGGTACTGCAACAGCAATTGCGTGACGTGGGGATCGCGCTCGATATCCGCACTTTCGAATTCGCCACTTTCTTTTCTGACGTCACGCGAGGCGCGTTCGAACTTTATTCCTTACGTTGGATTGGAGGAAATGAGGACCCCGATATTTTCGAGTACGTCTTCCATTCCGCCCGCTTTCCCCCGCAGGGAGCCAATCGCGGTTACTATGCCAATCCCCGGGTGGATGCGCTCATCAATCAAGCGCGCAGCCAGCTAAATCAAGATACTCGTAAGCGGCTCTACGCTGAGCTGCAGAGCATTTTGGCGCAGGACTTGCCCTATATCAATTTGTGGTATCAGGATAACGTCTTGGTGCACTCCAAACGAGTGCGAAATCTGACCTTGAATCCGTCGGGAAACTACGATTTTCTGAAGACAGCAGAACTGGATGGCTCAGTCGTTGCTCGTCAATGATCTCTGGCTCGCCGCTTAACTCCGGGCTAAAAAGCAGCGTGTTACCATCGAAGTTTAGAAGCAGGAGCGCGCGTGCGCATTCTTTTTATTGGCGACATATTTGGCAGGCCAGGTCGAACCATTGTCAAAGACCGTCTACCCGGGCTGGTACGGGAGCATGCTATCGATCTGGTCATCGCCAACGGAGAGAACTCCGCAGCCGGCTTCGGTATCACGCCGCCGTTGGCGGAAGATTTGTTTGAGCTGGGCATCGATGTAATCACTACCGGCAACCACGTCTGGGATAAGCGCGAGATCGTAGATTATTTTCAGATGGCCGATGGAAATCTACACAGTATGGCGCGTCGGCTCTTGCGCCCCGCCAATTATCACTCGGACTTGCCAGGTTGGGGTGTATATGAGGGCACGAAGAAAGATGTCCCTTACGCAGTGATTAACCTGCAGGGACGGGTGTTCATGGCAGCCAATGATGACCCCTTCCGCGTGGCCGACCAACTGCTCAATCAACTCAAAGCCAAAATCGTATTCGTAGATATTCATGCGGAGGCGACGTCTGAAAAAATATCGATGGGTTGGTATCTCGATGGCCGCGTTACTGCGGTCGTCGGCACACACACCCACGTCCCCACTGCGGATGAACGAGTGTTACCCGGTGGCACAGCTTACATCACGGACGTCGGCATGACCGGACCCTACGATAGCGTCATCGGAGTAAAAAAAGAGCAGATCATGGCCCGCTTTCTGAACAACATGCCGGTGCGATTCGAAGCGGCCACCGGCGACGTGCGGCTGAGCGGAGTAGTGGTGGACTGCGACGAAGCGACCGGCCATGCGCGGAGAATTCAACGCATCATGGTGAGTTGATATCTCTACGATCCTATATTTTCTATGACGGCTACACAAAATCAGGCAATCCCACTGAACGGCTTCCGCTGGATGGAAGGGGATGCCTATCTGTTTGACATCGACGGAACACTGCTGGTCACGCGTGATCTAGTGCATCGCAATGCGCTGCATCATGCGATGCGCGAGGTGTATGGAGTTGACACCACCATCGACGGCATCGCCTATCAGGGAAAGACAGATTTAGGGATTCTGCGCGCCGCACTTGAGCGGATGGGGATCTCCGGCGAAGTATTCGAGGCAAAGTTGCCGGACGCATTGAACGTGGTATGCCTTGATGTGGCAGCCCATGCGAATCGAATCGTGGCAAATGTGTGTGACGGGATTCCCGAGGTACTCGCCCGACTGAAGGCCGCAGGAAAATTGCTAGGCGTGGCTTCCGGAAATCTGGAAGCGGTCGGCTGGCATAAAATCAAGGCTGCCGGCCTGCGGGAGTTCTTCAGCTTTGGCCGTTTTAGCGACCATTGCGAGATGCGTGTCGACATCTTCCGTCAGGGTGTGGACGAGGCGCGGCGCAGACTTGGCGAGAATGCTGTCACCTGCTTCATTGGCGACACGCCGGAAGATATCCGGGCAGCTCGAGGCGTGGGCGCGCAAGTGGTCGCGGTCTGCGCCGGTATCTTTAAGAATGATGAACTGGCTTGCCATGCGCCGGATGCCTGCATCAGTTCATGCATGGAATTGCTGGCAGGTTGATCCTTCCTCGGATTAACTAGCCAGCGAGAAGTTTTTTCAGTCCTTTGCGGTTTCGAGCGGGTAGATATTCGAGTGCTGCCTGCGCCAGCGCCCCATAAACTTCCTTCGCTCGCGGAATTTTCTGCAATGTCCGCAAGTGCTTCTGCACGACCGGTACGTCTCCTCGCACGATCGGCCCACTAAACGCTCCAGCCGGACCTAAGGCGCTGTAGTTGGCCAGAGTCTGCCTCACAATCGGCAGCATTATTTTTCGCGCTTGGGCGGCGGAAAGTCCCGCTGCCTTAGCCACCCGCTCCGCAGTCACCAGCATCGCCACCAATAACGGCGAACTGAATCCTCCCCAGGCGTGGTACGCAATCTTGTTGGTCTTGGAGATGGAAAATGCATCTCCTCCCAGGTCGCGCGTAATTTTTTGTGCGAGACGAATCGCCTTCGCATCGCCTTCCAGCGCGAATGCCACTCCTTTGAGAGATGGAATAGAGCCACGAACAAAGGTCATCATGGGATGCACGGACGCGACCGCTGCTCCCCGCCGTCGCAAGAGATCGAGCTCGTCACTGGCCAACGCTCCGCTGGAATGAAAAGCGATTTTGCCTTTCCATCCGACTGAGTGAGACAACGCACGGGCAACTGCCGAGATTTCACGGTCGGGGACACAGAGCCAGATCAAATGGGAGTCCAGCTTGGAGGTCTTTGGAGTCGTCGCGACAGATCCTATAGCCCGAGCAATCTCTTGCGCTCTCTTTCGAGAATCAGGAGTGTTGCGCGAAATAACTTCGCTGACCCGGTATCCAGCTTCAGTAAGCGCCAACGACAGGGCGCCGCCCAGTCTTCCCGGACCGACGATAGCGATCTGCGGTTTGGGCGGCATCGCCGCAGCATATCAGGCTGTTTCGCCGGAAACCAAGATTCACCGGCCATTCGCATATATTGTCTGTATGCCAGAGAGATCCCGCCGCTCGCAAAAAGCTCGTGTACTCACTTCGCAGGTCGTCTATCGCGGTCCAGTTTTCTGGGTTACAACTGACTACGTGATTGAACCCGGAGGCGTGCGTGTCCGCCGTGATGTCGTGCGCCATTCCGGTTCTGTCGTCATCCTGGCGGTAGACGAGCACCGTTCTCATCCCCACCTTCTCCTGGAACGACAATACCGACATGCTGCGGGAAGCTATCTTTGGGAACTTCCTGCAGGACGGATTGATAAAGGCGAAAACGCGTTAGCCGCCGCGAAGCGGGAACTGCTGGAAGAAACCGGCTACACCGCCTTTCGCTGGAAACGCATTCTGAAGTTCTATGCCAGCCCCGGCTTCGTAGCCGAGACCATGAATCTTTATCTGGCTCGAGGGCTGCGTGCCGGAACCGCGCAACCCGAGGCTGACGAAATGATTCAGCAACGCCTGGTGCCCTTGTCAACCGCCGTACGTTGGGTAATGCGTGGAACAATTCGCGATGCTAAAACCATCTCTGGTGTGCTCTGGTTGAGCCATCGGCGAAAACCGTCCAAGCCGCACCGGTAGCGGTTTTCCAGCAGGCAATCCTTGACATGCCCTTTCTCCGGAAGCACAATGACACGAATTGCTAGGCACGGCCTCATAGGCGAGAAGACTACGTGCCGAGGGGGCGAATGTGGATCGTTTGCAAGGTACAGTGAAGTGGTTTAACAACGCCAAAGGGTACGGCTTCATTGGACGCGAAGATGGGCCGGATGTTTTTGTGCACTACAGCGCCATCACATCCGAGGGATACAAGAGCTTGCAAGAAGGCGACAAAGTCGAGTTTGAAATTACCCAAGGCCAGAAAGGACCGCAAGCATCCAACGTCAGCAAAGTTCCATAACTTTTAAAATTTCCGAATCTTCCTACCTTTGTTGCTGCCGCCAAATATCAGGCGCTCAGGCCGGCAGGGGCTAGCTATTCTCTGACCATCTGGCCGTCCTGGCTGATTTGTTTTAATCTTTTTACCTCCGCATGGATAACAAAGCCATTGCCGGCGTTCTTTATGAAACAGCCGACCTGCTTGAAATTGACGGTCAGGATTCATTCCGCATCCGCTCGTATCGAAATGCAGCTCAGGCCATCGAGGCCCTGCCCCAGCAGATCGCAGATCTGATCGCTGAGCCCAAAAAGGTGCTTGAAATACCGGGCATCGGCAAAGGCATGCTGGCCAACTTGAACGAGATGTTCAAGGAAGGCCGTTTGCAACTTCACGCTGACCTACTCAAGAGATATCAGCCTTCCATGCTGGATTTGTTGAAGATCCAAGGTCTCGGTCCGAAAACTATTTCCCTTATCTGGAGTGCTTATCAGGTCTCCGATCTGGAAGGCGTGGAGAAATTAGCGCGCGAAGGAAAGATTCAGATCCTGCCCCGCATGGGTGAGAAACAGGAACAAAAACTGCTCAAGGCTATCCAAGACTATCGCCGGATCGCTGGCCGGTATCTCCTCGACGTGGCGGAAAATGAAGCCCAGAAAATCGCCGACCACCTGCGCAACTTTCCCGGAGTGGAAAAAGTAACGCCAGCCGGATCACTACGCCGCGGACGCGAGACCGTGGGCGATCTCGATGTCTTGGTAACCGGGAACGCGTGCATCCATGACGTTGAACGAGAACAATGCATCGATCACATCATTAAACTTCCGGGCCTGATGGAGATTATCGTCCGCGGTGAAAACAAGGTGAGCTTCCGCTTACGTGGTGGCATGCAGGTGGACGTCCGCTTCCTTTCACCCGATTCCTTTGGCGCTGCCTTGCAGTACTTCACGGGATCGAAGGCTCACAATGTCGCCCTTCGCCAACGCGCTTCGAAGATGGGTTACACCTTAAGCGAATACAGTCTGGCACGTCTGGAGAACGAAAAAGGTGTCGCCGGCAAGACTGAAGAGGATATCTACGCCAAACTCAAGCTCGACTACATCCCACCTGAGCTGCGGGAGAATCAGGGCGAGATCGACGCGGCGGAAAAGCACGCTTTGCCTGCTCTTATCTCGCAAACTGATTTGCGGGGTGATGTCCATATGCACACCGTCGAAACCGACGGCCGCAAAACCATCGAGGAAATGGCTGAGGCTGCCATCGAGCGCGGCTACAAATACATGGCCATCACCGACCACTCCAAGAATCTGGCCTTCGCCAACGGACTGGATGACAAGCGAGCGCTGGAGCATATCCAACGCATCCGCGAGGCGGATAAGAAGATCGATGGCATCAAGATCTTTGCCGGAATTGAAGTAGACATTCTCGCCGACGGCAGTCTTGATTTGTCCGACTCAGTTTTAGAGCAGATGGACTTGGTCATCGCCAGCGTGCATTCGCACTTCAATCAAAGCCCGGCAGAGATGACAGCCCGGCTGCTGAAAGCCATCGAAAATCCAAATACGTCTTTTATCGGTCATCCTACGGGTCGGATGTTGCTTCGGCGCGATGCGTATCAATTTGACATCGACGCCATCCTGAGGGCTGCCGCCAAAAATAAGGTCGCCATGGAGTTGAACTCTTATCCGGACCGGCTCGACTTATGCGATCGCCACTTGCGGCTGGCGAAACAGCATGGGGTGAAGATCGTGATCAACACTGACTCACACCATACAGCTCATCTCGACAAGATTCGATATGGCATATTGCAGGCCCGTCGCGCCTGGCTTACGCGGGACGATGTCCTCAATACGTTGCCGACACAGCAATTCGCGAAAGCCATGAAACACATCTGGGCGTGATGAGGAGTAAAATCTCTCGCGGGATCCCCTATGCCTGAAGAAAAACCACCTATAGCTCCCACGCCGCCTTCAGCACCGTCCACTACGCCGGAATCCGGCACTAGCTTCGACATCAGCGAGGAATACGGCACAGCGGCCAAGAATTTGCCTCCCGCCAAGGTCGTAGCCATCGGCATCAGTCTCATCGTACTCATCGCGCTGGTTGTTGGCCTTGCGCAGCGTCCGAAAGTTTCCGCCTCGGGTTCGATTGACGACATAACATCCATTGAGATGCCCAACCAGAACTCGGTAATGGTAGCTCTGGCCATCTCGATGAAGAATCATGGCAAGAAGCGGTTCTATATCCACGATATCCAGAGCGAGCTTGAAACCGGGAGCGGTAAATTTACCGATGAGGCCGCTTCGGGAGTTGACTTCGAGCGGTACTTTCAGGCTTTTCCGGCACTCAAGGAACATGCCCTCGCGCCCTTGAAACCAGAGACGATGATCGAACCCGGAAGCGAGACCAAAGGAACTATCATCGTGAGCTTTCCGGTTACCGCGGATGCTTTTGCTAACCGGAAATCGATCAAGGTAACGATCCGACCCTATGACCAACCCGTGCCGCTAGTACTGACCAAGTAGCGCGGCCATTTCCTTGCTATTGTTTTTTCAGGAATCTTCGGTGGGCATGGGTCTCGGCCCCAGGCTTGATGTCGTCATACTTCAAGCAACTGATCGACCCATCCACTTCCAGCACGCCTAGCGCTACATCGTGGTAGCTAGAGATCCCATGCGCACGCAGTGCACGTTGCAATTCATCCATGCTGACATGCTCTTTTGCCATGTGCGCCGCGATGATTTCACCGTCATGAATCAGCAGTGAGGGCTGGCCTTGAACAAACTTCCGAAAGCGCCGATTGACGCCCGATAGTTCAGCAACAGCATAGTTTAAAAGCAGCAGGGTGGAGGCGGCGATCACCCCGCCCAGGAGAGAGGTATCCGGTCCAGTCATCGCGTTCTGCACTGCGTTGCTGATGAGAAGCAGAAGGGTAAGATCGAAGGGCGTCATCTGCCCCACTTCTCGCTTACCGCTCAGGCGAACGCCCAAGAGCACGACGCTGTAGATGACCGCCGTGCGGAGCGTGATCTCAAGCAGAACACGCCCGCCAGGGAACATCGCACCCGACACTAGTTGGCCGTCACCGAGACCGGCGCGTTCTTGGGCGTACTCAGATAACCCGTCGCTTTATTCTTGTCCACGGCCCAAACCACCAGCTCGTACAGCATGTGGTCACGTCCAGAGTAGAACTGGATAGGCTCACTGACAGTGCGATCTTTCTTTTCGATGGTCCTATCGTCAGAAGTCACGTTGAGAGTGTACTTGCCCTTCTTCCGATCTGCCTTCTTGAGTTGCAGACTGACGGTTGAAACCGGCTGCGGCTTCGCCCCTTTGAGCAGCGTGAATTCGAAGTAGCTTCGATCGCCACGATGCTTGAGAACTTCGAGATCATCTCTGGTTCTGGCAATCAGTCCACTCTGCAGACCCAGATCGCCGATGGTGCGCTCTAACTTCGCCCGGGTCGCCTCCAGCTCAGACCTGGCAGCGGCGACGTCGGTCTTGACGCCACCGACATCAGTCTTCACACCGGCCATCTCTCCGCTGACCTGACTGAGTTGTTGTTTCTGATGTTCGGCGATACGTGCTTCCGCGGCCCTTTGCTGGCGCTGTATTTCGGACGCGCGCGACGCCATCTCCCTTTTCGTGATGCCCACCTGCTGCGCCAAAGTCTCATCATTGGCCTCGGCGGACTGCACCCGTCTGGTTAGCTCCGCAATCTGAACTTTGCTGGCAGCGTAGTCTTTGTTCAGCGTATCGAGATGGGCGCGCAGACTCAACGTCAAAAAAAGTGATCCCGCCACGTAGATAATCGCGAGGGCCAGCAGGATCCACTTGCCCATATTGCTTTCGCGCTCGATGTGAACTTCTGAGACTGGTTCGCCCATTTCGGGCATAATTCCTCCGCTGTTTGTTATGGGATGTTGAAGTAATTGTTGAATATAGTGCACACCATGTCAATTGCAATAATGGCACCAGTCATCCACTGCACCTCCGTCACTATTACTGACACCAACCAAGGAAGCTGAGTTCCTACAATTGGACCTTCCTCAATCGCAGTGAATTAGTAATCACCGAAACCGAACTGAAGCTCATCGCCGCAGCCGCTACAATTGGACTCAGCAGCCATCCGAAGAACGGATACAACACACCCGCCGCAACTGGTATCCCCAGCGAGTTGTAGATAAACGCGAAGAACAGGTTTTGGCGGATATTGCGCATGGTGGCTCTGCTCAGCCTGCGGGCGCGCACAATGCCGTTGAGGTCGCCTTTCACCAAGGTGATGCTGCCGCTCTCGATGGCGACATCCGTGCCAGTGGCCATCGCGATGCCAACATCGGCTTGGGCAAGGGCAGGAGCATCGTTGATACCGTCGCCCGCCACGGCGACAATGCGTCCCTCGTTTTGCAGGCGACGCACCACCCCGGCTTTGTGCTCGGGCAAAACACCAGCTTCGAACTCATCAATTCCCAGTTGTCTCGTGATCATTTCGGCGGTGGTGCGGTTATCACCGGTGAGCATCACGAGGCGCAGGCCCTCAGCCCTTAGATCCCGCACGGCTCGCGGCGTCGATGGCTTGATGGGATCGGAAATGGGGATTAACCCAGCCGGATGAGCGTCCACCGCGATAAAGATTAATGTCGGTGCGCTACGGCGCAATTCGTCCGCTCGTTCTGAAAGTGGTCCAATCGGCACGTTCAATTCTTCGAAGAGTTTTTCGTTCCCTGCAATCACTGCATGACCGTCCACTTTGCCGCTAACTCCACGCCCTGTTAGATAACGGAACTCGCGGCTTTCAGCCAACGCTAGGCCACGGTCTTTAGCAGCCGCAATCACGGCTGCCGCCACCGGGTGCCCGCTTCCCTGCTCCAAGCTGGCAACTAGCCGCAGCAGCTCGGGTTCATCTTCGCCAGAAACAGTGACCAGCGATGTGACCCGCGGCTTTCCTTCCGTCAACGTGCCGGTCTTATCCAGCACCAGGGTGTCTACTTTTTCAAGAATCTCTAGTGCTTCTGCGTTCTTAATCAATACGCCGGCTGTGGCGCCGCGTCCCATGGCTACCATGATCGATACGGGTGTCGCCAATCCCAAAGCGCACGGACAGGCGATAATCAGCACAGCGACGGCATTGACCAACGCATAAGCGAAACGCGGTTCGGGTCCCAGAGTGCTCCACAGAATGAATGTCACAACAGCAGTTGCAATGACTGCCGGCACAAACCAAGCTGCCACTCGGTCCGCTAGCCGCTGTATAGGCGCCCGGCTTCGCTGCGCCTGGCTGATCTGCTGCACAATCTGCGCTAGCACAGTCTCGCTGCCCACCCGCTCGGCCCGCATCACAAACGATCCAGTTCCGTTCACAGTACCGCCAATGACGTGGCTGCCCGGTTCCTTCTCCACCGGCATCGATTCGCCTGTGATCATGGACTCATCAATCGCGCTGGTTCCCTCAATGACGATTCCGTCGACGGGCACTCTTTCGCCGGGGCGCACCCGCAGCCGATCTCCAGGATGCACCTGCTCCAGCGCAATATCTTCTTCTCTGCTGTCACGCACTACGCGGGCGGTTTTAGGAGTCAGGTCCAGCAAGGCGCGAATCGCCGACCCAGTACGGCTGCGCGCCCTCAATTCCAGCACTTGTCCAAGCAGTACGAGTGTGACGATCGCGGCCGCAGCTTCAAAATAAACCGGTGGCGTCCCGCTCATGTCTCGGAAGGATGCGGGAAAAACTTGCGGGAAGAGAGTTGCGACCAGGCTGTACAAGTAGGCGACGCCTGTGCCCATCGCAATCAACGTAAACATGTTGGTGGAGCGATTGACGATCGACGTCCAGCCCCGCTGGAAGAACGGCCATCCGCCCCACAACACCACAGGCGTACTCAGAACCAGTTCGATCCAGGGCAGCCAGCCCGGCAACGCACGCTGCACCGGCATGCCTGACAGCATGTCGACCATGGCGATTCCCAGCAAGGGTGCAGTGAGCGCCAAGCTGATCCAAAATCGGCGAGTCATGTCGCGCAGTTCGGGATTGTCCGGCTCGACCGCAGTTACGGTGCGCGGCTCAAGCGCCATGCCGCAGATCGGGCACGTCCCGGGGCCGGGACGAACGATCTCCGGATGCATCGGGCAGGTATATTCAATCCGGCTGGAAGCAAAAGGTGATTCCGGTTCAAGCGCCATGCCACATTTCGGGCAAAGCGCGGGTCTGTTCTGTCGTACTTCCGGACACATCGGGCATACGTAGCTGCTGTCCGAAGGTGCACTGCTATGAGCCTGTGTGCCGGCAGGGGGATTTAACGTGGCTGATGAAATCGCAGCAGACGGTCCCAGCGTCACGAGGCCAGGATGGTGGGCTAGCGCAGTGTCTTTTCCCGCAGCGTACTTTTCTGGATCGCTCTTAAACTTCTCCGCGCAATGGCCGCAACAAAAGTAATAACTTTTACCAGCGTGCTCGAGCTTGTATCGCGCCGTGGCCGAATCAACCGACATGCCGCAAACCGGATCCTTTACACCAGTTGCAGAATTAGCAACATTTTCCATGTGTGAGAGCCGAGATCAATCAAACGCGACAAATATTAGATTGTCTCGACCCGTGAGTCGATTCTTGGCGATAGCTGTTGTATCTTTGCAAGTGGAGACACTGCATCCGATGACGCAATTGGAAGTTGCTTATCATTACGGAAATCCTCCGACCGAGGCGGAAATGCGCGCCATCAGCGCCCTCCGCGAAGTTTACGGAATACGCCGTATCACTTTCGATCCCAAGGGGCGAACCATCCACGTGGAATTTGACGCTTCCCGCTTCAAAGAACCCGTGATTGCGGCCTTGCTGCGGGAGGCGGGACTGGATGTGCAGGAAAAGCCTGCGCTTGCCTGAATTTCTTGGTGGGGTTAGGGGGGAGGGCTTCGGGGAAAAAGCAAGGGGCGCCCAAGAAAACCTCTGGCCGAAGTTTATTCTCAGGGGCGCCCCGTTGCGCGCCACTTCGTCTGCGCTTCTTGTTGCATCCGCCATGCCATCCCTAACTATCTGAAAGTACGGATGCAGCGAGCCTTTAGGGCGGTAGGAATTGCCACCGGCCGGGAAAGATTTACTTTAACCGGGGCAGGCACGAGGTTTGCCGAAGTCCTGTTGAAATCTGACTTAGTCGACGTCCCCACGGGCAGGAACTCTGGATCGCCAAAAACACCGGATATCTTGAATGGAAAGCGGTGCGATCGAGAAAAATGGCGACCCCGGAGGGAGTCGAACCCCCAACCCTCAGATCCGAAGTCTGATGCTCTATCCAGTTGAGCTACGGGGCCAAGTTGTTCTCTGAAAGATGGTACGCCCTGGGACAGATTTTATAACTATTTTTCCGGGAACAACAATGTGATGCGGGCTGGGTCCTTCACTTCGAACCGTCCCCTTCCTGGCAGCGGATTGCTTGTAAAGACGAATTCATTTACCCGCCTCGCCCCCACCTATAGACCAAAGACACAGTGCCTCGCAGATTGTTCTGACCTTCATTGAATAGGTACGTGCGTAGGTAATCGGCAGCAACGCGAACGGCGAAATACTTTGCAAAGCGGATGTCAGTTCCAGCGCCTCCACCCAAGGCAAAGCTCGTGTCGGTATCACTGACTTCCCCAGTTTGCGGTACGTTATCGAGTAGGACGTTAATGGCCATCCCGCTGAATGCTCCTCCTGCTAAGGCACGCACGAAAGGTTGGAAGGTGTGATTACCGCTGTACGCGAACTGCGGTCCCCTCGTGAAATTATAGATGTGGATACTGGCGTGGACCTGCGTCGTCAAGCCAGCGCCCTACGTCACCGTAATTTTTCTGTCGATATAGCTGCCACCAACATCCACGATGCCCCCGAACCAGGAATTGAAGTTTCCTGCAGCCCGAAATTCCAGCCGTGCAAGTTCTTATACCGTCCGAAGGCCAGGGCAGGAATGCCTGACTCGAACGCGGCCAGGTTCAGCGCCTCTTGTTCCTGAGTCGTGTCGGGCCGGACGTACTGATAGCCGCCATAGATTGCCCCGCTAGGAAGCTGCCCGTGAGCGGGAAAAGAGGTTGTAAGTGCAGCAGAAAGAACTGTCCAGAGTACGAATTTATGCATATTGGTTGGAATATCCTCAGTTTTCGGGGGAAGGGCTTGTACTATCCCATACCGTATATCGCCGTGCAACACCATAACTATTTGTCAAACAGTCGCTATTCGATGGGCAATTATGCACGGTGAGTGAAGTATTGACGCCGAGCCGTTTGACAAGGGCACGCTTCAGGCGTAATCTCCGGTCCGGATACTCGCTGTGTGAACAGCGAGAATTCTCGAACTGTTCATTGAGCCCAGCCTCTCTTTCTTCAGTTCTTGAAGAATATCGCGCGTGTCGACATAAACGGCAGCACGACGTTAAAACCAAGTTCGCCCCATCCCCAGGAGGCAACGTGGCTACTCAAGAACCTAGGACTCCGCCTTTTCCCGCTCCAGTTCCGCCCGAAGGGACTACGCAAAACGAAAACATCTGCCCGCACGGAACGCCAGCCTGTCCAGTGTGTATTGCTACGGATGAGCTCTTGCGCATCGTGCATGCAGAGAGACCGGCACTCGGTTTCTTTGGGAGACTTCGATGAAGCGCTGACGAAAACAATTACTTCGGCAGATTGAGGTAACGCAACCTTGGAGTGAGTTCCAGTTCAAATCCGCCTTGAAACTTGCGGCGGCAAACCTTTTCAAGAGAACTCTTTGCAAGTTCCTAAGCGGCAAACTTCCCACGGTCTTGTTTACGAGTGAAGAGCCGTTTGCTTTTCCCGAGGACGATTCCAACCAGGTAGCCTAGCCGCCCGACCATCCTCTTGAAGATGGGCTTTGGAGGAGGTTCTGAAATAGCCGCTCTGTACTTGTTTATCCACGCCTGCTCAGAGTCATCCACGACCGGAACATCAGGCTTAGATCTTTTCATTCCCTTGGCCAGAGTAGAGAAGCGCGAAGAGTCTTTCGCGAGGAAAAACTCTCCGGCTGGTACTAGGGCTCGCTTTGTTTCTTTCAAACATTTCGGCAGGAGAGGCGGCGGGAGCGGGTGACGAAGTGGCACGCGCAGCCCGGGGGTAACTTTTGAGGGCTGCCAATCCCGGCCAGAAACGCAGGGCAGTATGCTCTGCCCGAGAAGGCGGGTCAATCACGCAAAAGTTGCAATTTGCGCTGCAACTTTGGTTGTACCTGAACCGTTCTGCGAACCGGCTAGTGGCTGGTCACGGCACTTTAATGACGTCGCCAAGGACCCTGCTTTGCGGGAGAAGTTCGTCTGCAGGACCGGGCAAACTGGCACTGGAGTGTTAGTGGTGGGTCCGATGAAAGGCACTCCATAAAAAGCCATGGGCTACTATAGTTTCCACTACATTCCTGGAAAACGGCACGCCGCGATTGCGCTAAGTTCAAGAAAAGAGTGGTGCGCCCTGAGAGATTCGAACTCCCGACCTTCTGGTTCGTAGCCATTGCCGCACCAGAGTTCAACAACTTACGCGGACCATCGCCAATTACGATGAATTGATGTAGGTTACGATGCTACTTGGGTTTGCCGCCCACAACGTCGCACTCCATCGCAAGTGGCAGGGTTTGGCGGTGGCACAAAAGTGGGCACAGTCACGCGTCAGCTGCAGGCCTTCCGCGAGCTGAACTTGTATGGACATCATCAATCGAACCCAATTGAGCCGATATATTCGATTTGATTACGGAACGCCAGCAAAAGCGATCAGCCTAAGACAAAAAAAATGCCCGCCGTGGAGACCATCCAGTCAGCGGGTCAAATGCCCATGCCTTGTGCGGTTTCTTGGATTCTGCGCTTTTAGCATTCGATGCCCGTAAGCCGGAGATTATTATTTTCAGGGTTGCAAGTTGTTTCATAGGTTGCAAACACATTCAATCTTGACAGCGGTTGTGACCGGAATAGAGTTGTTCTTGCCGCACGGGACTGCCTCTCCCAACAAATAGGGACCTTCCCGCAGGTAGATTCGCCGAACCTGGCGATAACCGAGGAGAACCGGCAGGGGTCCTGCTGGTCTCCTCTCCTTAGACTTCCTGCTACCTAAATTCCTCCGGTTCGTTCTCTCCGATTTCCTTCCCAGCCTCTCCAATTGACCGAAAATCCCGCATCTTCGAATCGACAATCAGTTTTTGTTTGAAATGAAAATTTGCGGCGCTTCGATTAGTATTTTTTCAAGAACTGAGGAAAGTCTTGAAACGGCGGTGCCTTCGTGCCCGAGGCCAGATGGTGCGGCTCACGAATCAGCAGCAGGTCATGCCGAAGCTGCGTGTCTCTTCACCTACGCTCAGACACTCCTCGCAGCTGCCTGACAAAAGGGTAATAGCTTTCCAGATCAGCCATACCATTGCCAGAAGGTTCCGCGAAAGTTGAAGAAGAGGCCAAGCGTAGCAGATGCATAACATCGTCAGAGGAGGGTTGGTCATCTGCAAGCAGCGGAATAACCGTGAGCAGCGCCTGAACTTCTCGACGAACCCGCTCCGCATCTTGTTCTTTCTGACACAAAACAGTATGCAGATCTGATGCCGAGAAAAGGGACGCCATGCATGAAGTTCTGAAAAAGGAACTTCCGCTCACACATGATGACCTCCAGGTACTGTGTGTTTTCGGCAAGCCTGCGGAACCCTGGTACAAAAGCGAGCAGTAATTCAGGATTCAAGGACGATGAGCGCTAACTCCGGGTGTACTTCGAAAGAAGGAAATCCATGTCATCTCCGACGCCATAGCCGAAGTCATGGCTGATGGTGCGCACACGATCTAACCTGGAGACCAGGTCATCCCGGCGGTCGGGCGATAGTGCGTTGGCGAACTTGAGGGCCTGCTCGAACATGCGCACCAGGGCATCGAAGTATCCCTCATCATCGCTGCAAATGTCGTCGCAGAACCCTGCGGCTTGCTCGCAGTAGAAAACCATCAACTCGGCCACTCCCTCGGGATCGCCAACTGCCTTCTTATAATCAGAGATGGCCTGCTTGGCTTGGGAGACAGAGGTGTCCTGCTTCCGGAGCACGTCAGGCCAAAGCCACCGATCAATGATTTTCTTATACGGTTCCAGCACGTCTCCGCCCAAACCAAAGCGGGAATGGAGAAACACCTGATTGTCCTTGTGCGCACTGTAGAGACTCCGGATCAAGTCGAGCAGCGCTGCACGGTCAAAATCCGCGAGTTTTGCTTTGACATCGGTCCACGTGGGGTGCGATTTTGATTGACGTTTGGTGTTTCCGGCCATGAGTGATTCATCCTAACTTTACGCGGAATCTGAGAGGGAGATGATCCGCTCCAGCGTCTCGCGATAGTTCCACGGCATCCACTCCGCGGGCTTGGTTGCCAGTTCCTGAGCGTGGCGCTGCAACTCGGTCAGGTAGTCGAAGGAGTTGGCGCCGCACAACTGACAAGTGTGAGTAGCACGGAAAGGCGTTTGGAAGAGGCTATCGCTTTTAAACCCTTGTGAAATGGTGCGCCCTAAGAGATTCGAACTCCCGACCTTCTGGTTCGTAGCCGTCTAAACTTTCGTTGATCTGGCGCAACTTACGAGCCTTTTGGGGCTGAAAATGGCCTTGAAGTTGGACCCAACTTTGGACCCAAGTCCTCCAATTTCTTGGCCGGGATTCGTGGTCGGATTAAGCGGCTCGGCTGAAGTTCTTGCGTGCTTTTCTTTTGCTTGTTCCCTTTTCAGGACGACGCTCTGACTTGTTCTCCAATTGGTCAGACTGCCGCTGCGCTTTATCGGCCTTTGTAGGTTTGGTTGCCATGCCTATAGTTTCCCACTCGCTAGGCCCGATTCATAGCCCTGTGGATTTCAAACTGCACCACTCCACGACATCTTGAACGAACGCTTCCCCACTAGGCCACAAGGCAGGGCGATATTTACTCTGAATAGCCTTCTCCTTGGTCTTCCTCATCTTCGTCGTCTTCCCTTTGTTCCTCGTCATCTTCTTCTTCTTCGTCCTCGTCTTCTTCTTCATCTTCGTCTTCGGGAATTCCTCGATCCAAGGCATCGGCACCGACCATACGATCACCGGAACTACTGAACATATTCTACCCATGCCCAATGCTACGCTCGATCCAGCTGAAGCGCACCGAGAGTTCCTCGGTCACGCAAGGCACGGCAAATGGCGATGCTGGCGCAGATGACGGGTTTTAGGGCCGATCCGACAACTGAAACTCACGATCCAGCGTTTGACGAACCCAACAGCGGACGGGATTGGCGACCGACGCCTTTGGAGGCATGCGAATCGTCAGGTCTGCTCAGGGAAAGTGTGGGCTGTTTCCGGTCGAGCGAAGGATTCTCGCAGGCCATCCCCGATCTGAGGACTCCCCCGCCTTATTCTGCTCCTGTTCGGCGGCATCCCTAACAGCCCTAGCGTTCAAAGGGAATGCTAGCGGGGTGGTGGGCAGGTCGGAAGTAACGATGGTCGTAAGACCGATTAGCAGTGAACCATTTTCATAGAAGTGTGAACGAGCGCAAGTAATTGATCAAATTCGTACGGTCCCCCGAGGACAGGAATGTCCTTCAACTCTGGCGATAAAGATTGTGCCTTGCCAGTCATCAAGGCCATCCATCTGTCGTCCCCGCTACCCTGCTGACGTAACGAAAGCCAAGGCTTGTCCAGGATTCTTCTTAAGTATTGCCTTCGCCAGATCGAACCCGTCTAGGCCGGGGTGTGCAATATCCGTAATTACTACGTCATATCTTCCCGGATGCTCACGGTAAAGCTTGAGGGCTTGATCTCCATCTGTGGCCTTGTCAACCTCAACTTTATAGTTCGCTCTAGCCATCAACGCGGCCTCAATCATGTCGGCTGAAAAGTCATTCACTACAAGTATCTTCATTTCTTCCACGTCACGTTACGAGATTGTCTAGCTAGCCTCCTCAGTATGAGTATCTACCCCGACAGATGTCACTGACGGACATCTCTATTAAATAATTCAATATCACTATTCCATTGCAGCGCCACACGTTAGCTTGGTTGTTGTATCTTGGGGGCTGGACAAAATACTCTTTCGTGCGCTGACACTCGGGACACAGGCAAGGCCCCAACGCGGGGACTGAGAACCGCTCTGATGTGCTCGCCCTCGCGAATCTCGGCAGAGTGCTGGCGAGAAAAGAGAGGCAAGAGTTTAAAGCGCTGCTCGGAGAAGCTGATGCATCCGTACAAAGTCGGTTGGAAAAAGCTCGCGAGGCGGTCCAAAGGCGAGGTTATCGTCTCGTTCTTTCTTTCGTGACCACTGGGAAGGTCAGCGCTACCCATCGCGAAGAAGCTGTCCAATGTCTGGACGACTTTGATCTTGTCAGCTTCGAGGTTCACGCACGTAGCGATTTGATCCGGCGGATGCAAGACTACATTGAGGGCGCTGCACCTCCTGTCCCTACCATTTCGCTGCCTATTCACGGCGAGCAATCGTTCTATCGTTTCGATCGGGAGACAAGAATCTCATCCTGGGTCTTCACGATGCTCGGCACAGATCTCGCGAAACTTTACCAGGACAATGGTATTCGCTTGTTTCAGAGGAACATCCGAGGCTATCTCGGTAAGAACGATATCAATAGAGGTATAGAGCGCACGATAGAGAAAGAGCCCCAGTACTTTTGGTATTTCAACAACGGCGTGACAATCGTATGCGACGAAGCCCGGCAGATCACTGATCGTCAGCGCAAACTCCTCAGGGTGTCAAATGCCCAGATAATAAACGGACAACAGACTACCCGAACCTTAGCGACAACTAGGGCACACAGCTCAACAGTGCTTGTCAAAGTCATTGCCATTTCTGTGAGTGCGCCATTCTTATCGCCGAATGCTTTCCAGACGATACTGGCGGGCAAGATCGTAGAGAAGGCAAAGAAAC
>Ga0070698_100000757_pt1 | contig 34921 bp, 34 predicted proteins | sample KBSK1502metaG_FD_65477 | JGI IMG/M metagenome (GOLD analysis project Ga0070698, IMG submission 65477) | Corn, switchgrass and miscanthus rhizosphere microbial communities from Kellogg Biological Station, Michigan, USA - KBS K1-50-2 metaG | ecosystem: Host-associated > Plants > Roots >... | reverse complement strand
CCTACGCCCCGGCGATCGCCGGCCGCGGCCAGAGCTACCACGCCATGGGCCGGCCTGAGGAGGCGCTGGCCGACTACGACCGCGCGATCGAGCTCGACCCCGCCACCGCATGGCCGATCGCCATGCGCGCCGAGACTTACCACGCCATGGGCCGGTATGAGGAGGCGCTGGCCGACTACGACCGCGCGATCGAACTCGACCAGGCCTACGCCTGGGCGATCGCCGGCCGCGGCGACGCGTACCGGCTGATGGGCCGGCATGAGGAAGCGCTGACCGACCTCGGCCGGGCGATCGAACTCGACCAGGCCTACGCCTGGGCGATCGCCAGCCGCGGCGAGACATACCGGCTGATGGGCCGGCATGAGGAGGCGCTGGCCGACTACGACCGCGCCATCGAGCTCGACCAGGCCTACGCCCCGGCGATCGCCGGCCGCGGCGAGACGTACCGGCTGATGGGCCGGTATGAGGAGGCGCTGGCCGACTACGGCCGCGCGATCGAGCTCGACCCCGCCACCGCATGGCCGATCGCCATGCGCGCCGACGCGTATCAGCTGATGGGCCGGCATGAGGAAGCGCTGGCCGACTACGGCCGCGCGATCGAGCTCGACCCCGCCGATTCCTCGGCGGTCGCCGGCCGCGGCGAGACGTACCGGCTGATGGGCCGGTATGACGAGGCACTGGCCGACTACGGCCGCGCGATCGAGCTCGACCCCGCCACCGCATGGCCGATCGCCATGCGCGCCGACGCGTATCAGCTGATGGGCCGGCATGAGGAAGCGCTGGCCGACTACGACCGCGCCATCGAGCTCGACCCCGCCGATTCCTCGGCGATCGCCGGCCGCGGCCAGAGCTACCACGCCATGGGCCGGTATGAGGAAGCGCTGGCCGACTACGACCGCGCCATCGAACTCGACCCCGCCGACGACTGGGCCGTAGCCAGCCGCGGTGAGACTTACCACGCCATGGGCCGGTATGAGGAAGCGCTGGCCGACTACGGCCGGGCCATCGAACTCGACCCTGCTGACGACTGGTATCGCTATGCCTGTTCCCTTGCGCATACTTGCCGTGGCGAGCTTGACGAGGCTGCCAGGAATCTGGCGACTTCCGTTGACCTCGTAGTAACTGCCATTCATACAGCTAAAAGGCCAGGTAAAGATCTCTACAATCTCATTATATACCGGGCAGCTCTGGGCGACTATGAGCAAGCATGCCGGGACGTTATGAACGCTATTGAACAGTCGCCGAATATATATTGGGTGCGTGAGGCGACAGACGACCTACGCGCTCTTAGTAGCGTGCCGAATATAATCACTCTCGAAGTTGCCCGGCTTATAGATATGCTCAGTGATGAAAGCCTGACCAATCTGACACAACGTGAGGCCATGAGCGTTATTCACGAGCGAGTGATTAATTCAATAACCTAAGATTCTTCGGCGAGGATGGGCGGGCTCGCCGGGGGTGTTGTAGGGGTGCCGGAAAGCGGATCAGGCGTGCCGGTCCAAGAAGTCAGAAACCGTGCCGACATAGCGCTCTTGCTCCTCGACGTAGCACATGTGCGCCGAGTCCTCGAACACCGCAAGCTCCGCGGCGGGGAGCCGTTCAGTCATGTCCTCGGCGGCCTCGACAGCCGTTACCACCGTGACCGCGGCCGCACCAGGGAAGTCGACCGCATGCTGAAGGGCCAGGAAGGCGCCGAAGGAATGACCCAGAACACCGTAGGACGGCAGGTCCAGGGTCATCGCCAAGGCGGTGACGTCGGCCGCCATCTGCTTGATCGACCACGTGCCAGCCGCGGCTGATCTATCCGAGCGGCCCTGGGCCCGCTCATCGGCCAGAATCAGCCGGCAGCGATCCCGCGCTGCGATCGGATCGAGGTAGTCACCTGCCCTCACCCACCACAACCCCCGATCTCCGCGGGCATGAGCCCACCCCGCCCAATACGGATCGAATGAGCACTAGTCTGCCGCGTTGCCCGGCAGCGCCCGGCCAGCTCAGCCGCTACGGGCCGACGCGCCCGCGCCCGGCCTGGCGCCCGAGGGCTTGGGTGCCGGCCCCCAGGGCGGCCCGCCGCGCGGCTCCCCAGGATCGGTCCAGTCCTCGCGGCCTAACCAGCCCGGGGAAAGTCTGCCGCGGACTGGAAACATGGTCCGCAGCGTCTCCACGGGGACCGCGAGCGCCGTGATGCCGCCGACGCTGATTACCTCGCCAACGGCGGCATTGTTGTGCTGCCACCAGGCCGCGAGTTCCGCGGTCATCCCAAGGTCGGGGTAGATCTTGTCGTCGCAGCATTCGCCATTGCGCAGCAGCACATAGCCAGGATGCATTCCCGGGTCAGTCGTCACGGGTCACCGCCCATCCAGAGTCGTCACGGGTCACCGCCCATCCAGATCTGCAAGAGCCGCGGGTCCCCAGGATAGGTCTCCGCTCGCGAGCCTGCTGCAGTACGTTCTGAGTTCCGGCGCCCACCCGCGGGCCGCGCGCCTCGATCGCCAGGCTGAACGGGGTGGCGCGCGTCTCCGCGGCCTTGGTCCGCGTATCGGCGCAGTGACGCGCAGCCACCCCGTAACCTGCGCGGCCCGTGCCCGGTCTCCGGGTGAGAGTTGACGACGGGCCGCGCAGGGCCTGCTTTTACGACGCGCGAACGCGGCGGTTGGTGCACTTAGCGAGCGCCTGCATCAACCCGGCCTACGGGATCAGGCCTGGCGGCCTGGATGCCGGTCCCCACGGCGGACCGCCGACCTGGCCCAGCACTGCCTCGGCCCTGGCGATCGCTGCAGCGGCCCGGGCCTGCGGATCCGCGGGCTGGGAGGGCGTTGCCGCGGCGGGCTGCGGCCGGGAATCCTGCCCGGGCGGGCCTTCCTCCTCCGGCAGCCGGATCACCGCGGCGAGCATCATCGCCAGCAGCGCCACCAGGAGCGCCACCAAGGCGCTGGCGCCATCATCGGCCAGCGTCGGGCTCATGGCCGCCACCCGTACCGCTCCAGCGCACCGGCCGCGAAGCGCCCGATGATGCCGCGCTCATGCTCCGGCCGGGCCAGTTCCGCGGTCACCACCGCGGCGGTGCAGTCCCGGTATCCGCACTCCCGCAGCACCTCCGCGATGACGGCCGCGCGGCCAAGATCGACCTCGAACGGCTGGCGGTAGTCGAACGCCTCTTCCCCGGGTAATTCGCCGGGCTTTGCGTGCTTCCCTGCCGTGGCGTGCGGCAAAGCCGGGGCGAAGACGTATGGTGCCCTTGCGTGTGCTCGCATCTGGGCCTCCATTTCAGCGGCGGCAATGTGTTGACGCGCGCATGCGTGACCCGGTACCCCACGATTCCATGCTGGCTGCCAGACGGCCAGAGGCACGCGGTTACAGCCTGCGAAGCCCCGCCAGCCGTAGCCAGCGGGGGCACTCTGTGTGCTCTGGCGCCTACCGGGGCGGCAGGTCAGGAGCACCTTTTGGGCCATGCGCTGCTGGCAGATACCGGCGCGATCATGGAGCGCCGCGGCGCGCGGGCGATCGCGAGGCGGTCCGGGTCAGGTCCGCTTGGCGTAATCCGCGACGCCTTGCCAGTCGATGACGACGCACGGCTCGTCGCCGACGGTCCGGGCGTCATGTCCGGGCGGGCTGATCATGAAGTCGCCGGGACCGAACTCCATCTCCTGGCCGTCATCCATCACGATCTTCATGCGGCCGGCGATGACGTAGCCCATGTGGGCCGCCTGGCAGCTGTCGGTGCCCGCGATCGGCTTGACGTGCCGGGACCACTGCCAGCCGGGCTCGAACGTCGCCCGGCCGACGGCGCCGCCGTCGAGGTTCACTAGCTCGAGCTTGCCCTTGCCTTCCTCGAAGGGGCGGGTTTCCTCGGGTGCATCGAAGCTCTTGCGGACCAGACCAGCCATCTTGGTTCCCCCTGTCGTTTGATGACGCGCCGCGCAGGTCATGCACGGGCCCGTTCCCCCGGCAGCCGCCGGCGCAAAGGTAGCTGCCGCCATGGCATTGCGCAGGCGCCGCTGCCCAGATCTTTAGCCTGTCACGATGAGTGATGTAATGATAACCAGATGTGAGACGGCCTAACCATATCGAGGTGGCCCGATTTCTGTACGCTCACCGAGAACCGATGAACGAGGGGGCTGTGATGGCTGTAGCAGCGCACGTCGTCTTGCGAGGGGTAAGCCGCGAGCAGTATGACCAGGTCCGGGCTGCGGCGGGCTGGCTGGACCGGGCGCCGGAGGGCGGGATCTCGCATCTCACGTGGTGGGAGGGCGAGGATTGCCACAACGTGGATGCGTGGGAAGACGAGAGAGCCTTCGCGGCCTTCGGCGAGCACCGCCTCGGCCCCGCGATGAAGGCCGTGGGGGTGCATATCGAGCCCGAGGCAACCTTCTACCCCGCTCATGAGGTCTACCTTCCGGCAGCACGGACCGTCACCGTCACCTAGCCGCCTGGCGCCATGGTCGTCAGCGGCGCGCAGGTGGGAGATGCAGGCCGGCCAGTGGGACATGCTGCTGGCCGGCATGAAGATCCCGGTCGTTGAAGCTGCCGGCCGTGACCGCGCCACAGCCAGGGAGTATGCGACGCCGGCCCAAGGGTCCGCGCAGCCTGTCCGGCTCCCCGAAGACGTCACCCGCCTCGGCGGCTAGCTCTGGGTAGGCACTCCGGGAAGACCGCCGGTCTGTCCGGGGACAATCAGGCCGCTCTCGTAAGCGAGGACGACTAGCTGCGTGCGGTCCCTGGCGTCCAGCTTCGTCAGGATGCGCGATACATGTGATTTGCAGGTCAGCGGGCTGATGAAAAGACGCTCGGCGATCTCGGTGTTCGTCAGGCCCGCGGCGATGAGCCGGAGGATCTCGACCTCGCGAGCGGTCAGCGATGAAGGAAGCGGGAAGCCTGCCAGGGACGCCGCCTGCTGGCCGCCGACGTAGGCCTCGATCAGCCGGCGGGTTGCGCTCGGCTCGAGCAGGGCCTCGCCGCCGGCGACAGTTCTGACGGCCTCGATCAGTGCGGGTGGCTCCACCCCTTTGAGTAGGAACGCGCTGGCGCCTGCCTTGAGTGCCCCGAAGACGTACTCGTCGAGGTCGAACGTGGTGAGGACGATGACTTTCGTGCCCTGCAGTCTGGGGTGAGCGGTGATGAGGCGCGTTGCTTCGAGGCCGTCCATCCCGGGCATGCGGATGTCCATGAGCACCACGTCCGGGAACTCCCTGACCGCCACTGCGACTGCCGCTGCCCCGTCTTTGGCCTCGCCGACGACGTCGATGTCGTCCTCGCCGCTCAGGATGGAGCGGAACCCGGCACGCACCAGGGAGTGGTCATCGACGACAAGCACGCGGATTGGTCCCATCACGATCCTTTTCCGCCCACCGGGATTCGGGCCCGCACCCTCCACCCGGCACCGTTGACCGTCCCCGCTTCGCAGGTCCCGCCGAGAGCAGCGGCCCGCTCCTGCATGCCCAGCACCCCGTGACCGCCTGCCAGGGAGGTGGTCGCCCGCTTGTGGCCGTCGTCCACGACCTCGATGACAACAGCGCAGTCGTCGATCTCGACCCGGACATGCGCCTGGCGGGCGGTTGAATGGCGCAGCACGTTCGTGAGTCCCTCTTGTACGATGCGGTACCCGGCGTGGCCGACGGTTGCGGGCAGGGCGGCCGGCACCCCGGTCACTTCGAGGTCGACGGCGAGGCCGGCGGCCTCCACGCCGGCGACGAGGTCGGCGAGGCTGGCCATGTCCTGGATGGGATGCAGTGGGGCCGGTCCGTCTTGCGCGGCGCGCAGGGCCTTCAGGGCGGTCCGCAGCTCGGTGAGCGCCTCGGCCGAGGCGGACGCTATGTCATCCAGCGCGGTGGGCGCCTCGGCGCTGCCGGCCTTACGCTCACGGTGCGCGGCGGCCGCGGCTCGCACGTTGATGGCCACCAGCGTGTGCCCGATGATGTCGTGCAGTTCGTTGGCCAGGGCGAGGCGCTCGGAGTCGAAGCGGTGCTGCGCCGAGGCCACGCGGACGCGTGCCGCTTCGTCGGCGAGCGAGCGCCCGAGCGCCTGGCGGGCGCGAAGCGTCTCACCGGCCAGGAGGGCGCCGAGCACCAGCGAGCCGTAGGCGATGACGTCGCTGGGGCCGCCTCTGGTGCCGGTGATGAACACTGCGGCGGTCACGACCGGCGCCATCAGCGCGCCCACCACCAGCGACCGGGACCGGCCTCCCTCCAGCCCCACCGTAAACACCAGCAGCATGACGATGCCGACCGCGGCCCGGTTCGGATGGAAAACGACCAGGCACACCATCAGCAGCGGCACGACGATGGCAAGGACACCGAGCGGGAAGCGTCGGCGGGCCACTAGGGGCAATGCGGTAAGGAAGGCCAGCACACCCATGATCGGTGTCAGGCCGGTGACCTTGTGCAGCAGCAGAGGATCGATGAGCAGCGCGACGAAAGCGGCCAGGGCCAGGACCATGTCGATGTCCGGTGCGCGCAGCAGCCCCCGCAACCCCAGCATGCCGCTGGCGACCAGACGCATGGCTCGGAGGTGGGGCATGTCAACCTCCTTTCGGCGCTTCGGGCCACCGTCGGACCGGATGGGCGCGGGAGGCACGTGCTGTTAACAGAGCGTAAGGCCGCACCTCCAAAACTACGGCCACGGGATCCGTCTCACATCCGCCGCGAGAATGCATTTCGGCCACCTTCGGACCCCAGCACTGCTCCTGGAGAACTACGACGGTTCCGGCAGCGACGCAGGTGGTGCGGGCAAGAACGTGCATCGCGGGCGTTACTTCCGCAGAACTAGATGGCTCACATCAAAGGGTTCTGACGGCCGACGATCCACAGGACGCTTCGGCCCGATGCTGCTGAGAGGTCCCCGACTGGCGGGGATCAGCAGAGGAGATCGTGATGCGTTCGCTCGCTCGCTGGTGTGTCAGGCATCGCCTGGCCGTGCTCGGAATATGGCTGATGGTGCTGGTCGGCGCCTTCCTCGGCCAGTCCGCCCTCGGAAGTCACTACGCCTCCGGTACCACGCTGTCTGGTACGCCAAGTGCCGCCGCCGCCAGCCTTCTGCAGCGGGCGGCGCCGGGCCAGTCGGGGGACACCGAACAGATCGTGTTCGAAACGAAGACCGGCACGGTTAGCGCGCCGACCGTGCAGAAACAGATCCAGACCATGCTGGGCCGGGTGTCGCAGCTGCGCTACGTCTCCGGCGTGACCTCGCCCTACACCCCGCCGGGCGCAAAGCAGATCAGCGCGAGCAAACGCGTCGCGTTTGCCACGGTCAACTTCAGCAAGGACGCCAACAACATCCCGGCAGCTGAGGCGACCCGGCTGGTGAAGCTGGCTCGGGCGCCGAACTCGCCGGCCCTGCAGGTCGACGTCGTCGGTGCCGTCGCGGCGTCCACCAATCCGGCCTCCTCGTCGAGTACCCTCATCGGCGTCATCGCTGCCCTGGTCATCCTGCTCCTGTTCTTCGGGGCCGTGCTGCCTGCGCTGCTCCCGCTGCTGAGTACCGCCATCGCTCTCATAGCGGGACTGGCGGTGATCGGGATGCTGTCCAACGCCATCAGCATGGCCTCGTTCACCTCCCAGCTGTGCACTCTCATCGGCCTGGGCGTGGGGATCGACTACTCGCTGTTCATCCTCACCCGCGCGCGCACCGGACTGCGCCGCGGTCTCGGCGTCGAGGAGGCGGTCACGGCGGCCGCGGCTACCGCCGGCCGTGCCGTGCTGTTCGCCGGCATGACGGTGTGCATCGCCCTGCTCGGCATCCTCACGGTCGGGGTCAGCACCCTTTCGGGTGCGGCCATCGCCGCCTCGATCGCCGTCGTGTTCCCGGTGGCCGCCGCGCTGACGCTGCTGCCGGCGCTCACCGGCCTGCTCGGCAAGCGCATCCTGACGCGCCGCCAGCGCGCCGCCCTCGCCCGGGGCGAAACCGGCTTCGCCGAGGCGTCCCGGGGCTGGACCAGCTGGGCGTCGCGGGTGCAGGGACACAAGATCGTCTTCGGCGTCGGCGCCCTCGGGATCATGCTGGCGCTCGGCGCCCCGTTCCTGTCGATGCGACAAGGGACCGCCGACTACAGCGTCGACCCCACGAGCACCACCACGACCACGTACCGGGGCTACGAGATGCTCGTCCACGGGTTCGGCCCGGGATTCAGCGGCCCGCTGCAGCTCGTGGCGCCGCTCGCCAGCCCGGCCGACCGGGCCACCTTCGGCAGCGTCGTCACGGCAGCCAGCCACACCCCCAGCGTGGTCACCACCGCCGGCCCCGATTATTTCCCGGCCGGCCGGGGCCACCCCGCGGTCGCCCTCGCCGAGGTCTACCCCACCGGCAGCCCGCAGGCGGTGTCGACGTCGAACCTGATCACTGACCTGCGCGACCACGTCATACCGGGGGCGCTGCACGGACGGCATCTTCAGGTGCTGGTGGGCGGCCAGACAGCCCTCGGCATCGACCTTGCCAGTCAGCTGTCCTCCAAGCTGCCGCTCTTCGTCGGCATGGTGGTCGCCTTGTCGTTCATCCTGCTCATGCTGGTCTTCCGCAGCCTGGCCATTCCCGTGACCGCCGCGATCATGAACCTGCTCTCCGCGGCAGCGGCGTTCGGGGTGGTGACGGCCGTCTTCCAGTTCGGATGGCTCAAGAGCCTGGTCGGGGTGACCAACACCGGACCGGTCAGCCCGTTCATCCCGATCCTCATGTTCGCCGTCCTGTTCGGCCTGACCACCGACTACCAGGTGTTCCTGGTCAGCAGGATCCAGGAGGAATGGCTCAAACGGCACGACAACTCCGCCGCCGTGCGCATCGGCCAGGCGACCAGCGGCCGCATCATCAGCGCCGCAGCCGCCATCATGACCGTCGTGTTCTTCGCCTTCACCTTCACCACCGACCGCACCATCAAGATGATCGGGCTGGGCATGGCAGCCGCCGTCCTCATCGACGCCCTCCTCGTCCGCACGGTGCTCGTCCCCGCCGTGATGCACATGCTGGGCAAGACCAACTGGCGCCTGCCGCCAATCCTCGATCGCCGGCTCCCCCACCTCAACCTGGAGGACAGCGGCGAGCCGGCGGACCGAGCTGGCGAAGACGCCACCGAAGGTAACGGCGAGCTCAGGCCGGCCTTCAGGACGTAGGTCCCTGCCCGGTCCCGGCGCCGCGCCATCTGCGGTCGCAGATGGCGCGGCGCCGCCGAGCTAGTCCAGGCACGTCGAGGCACCGGTGCTGCTGCTCGCGATGCCGGGCGCTCGCCCGTTCCGCGCGGGCGTCGTCCGTCACCTCAGTTAGCTACCTTGCGTCCCTCGGACTGAAGGCGGAGCGTGGGATGGTCCTCAGCTTTGTATGCGCCTGGTTCGGCGTCAAACGCCGGTGGCTCCTGAAGTTTTTTCAACTCACCAGTCTCTGTGCGCAGCCATTGCTGCCCGGCCGAACCGGCGAACGATACTTCCGTCAGGACCCGGGCCGATCGCGGTGGAGCCGGGATGGCGACTCTGACTTCTTGCGTCTCCCCCGGCCCCATCGAGTGCAAGTCCCGGACGAAGGTACCCCCAACGCCCACCGGGACTCTCAGCTGCACGCCGTGGACCGGCTCCTCGCTCTCATTGCGGACCCTCAGCACAAGCTCAGGGAACGGCTTCGCGCCAAGGTCGAGGTCCTGCTGCCATCCGAAGACAGCAGGTCCATCGGCCGCACTCTGGCTGGCTGTCCCGGGACCGAGCTTCATCATCTGCTGGCCAGCCAGCCACAGGACTCCGGCGAAGGCGGCCAGGCCGCGCGTACCTGTCAACCACGACAGATCGCGACGGTGGCGGACGCTCATGTCTCTCATCATCTCCCGCGCACTGCCTTCTGTCACACCCCGGTCGGCCCCCCGTCGGTCTACCGCGCTGGTACCACGTTTGCCGACCGTTATGGCCCATGCTATGGGCTCTTGGTGGCCCGGACCGGGCAACTCCGTCAACGAGTAGCTCACCGGCATGAGGTCATTGGCCTCATTCTTCAGATGGATAGAAAAGGTCACGTCCAGATTGCGGGAGTGGCCTTTGACCTGGGTCGGACGGCGGCACGCACGTCGAGCCGCCGATATCGCGGGTGAGAGCGCAAGAACGCGCAGGCGCAACCGTCCAGATTGGGCGTTCTGCATGCCTGCGAGAGCATCGGCCGGTTTGAAGGCTGGCGGAGGTGAACGGCATGCAGCCTGGGAGGAAGCTCGTACATCGAACGGGGGTGCGCGGTTCCCGAGACGATAAGCTGGCTTTGTGGTTGAGGTACTGACGCGGCGATTTTCCCGCCTCCCGGCCCGTGGTGGGCCGCCGGGAGGTGCTGCGCCGGGTTAGGCCGGCGACTTCGCTCAGGCGGGCCCGGGGGCCGGGAGGGATCTTCCCCGGCCGGTTCACCGAGCAAGGAGTCACCGTGTCCAGTTCAGCTTCGTATCTCAGCCCTGAGCAGTTGCAGCTCGACCTCAGCATCCGGGATCTGTCCGACCCCTCCGAGGGTCCCCACGCCCTCCAGCTCCTCATCGACCGGGCTGTCGAGGCGCTCTCTCGCGCCTGGCGCTGCGAGGTCCGCTGGTGCCGCGGCCCGAGGATCGTGCCGGTCGCCGACAACTACGACCGTCTCGGCTACCCGGCAGGCGCGATCACCAGGGAAGCCCGCTACACCCGCTACGTGAACGCCGGGCACATGCTCCGCAGTCACTCCAGCGCGATGGTCGCCCCAGCGCTCCGCCAGCTCGCCGGGCAGCCCGTCGCTGACGTGCTCCTGGTCTGCCCGGGGATCGTTTTCCGCCGGGACGCGATCGACTGGCAGCACACCGGGAGCCCGCACCAGCTCGACCTGTGGCGGATCACGCGCCAGCCGATGTGCGACGCTGACATGGACGAGATGATCGCACTGCTCCTCGATGCGCTCACGCCGGGCCTGCCCTGCCGCCAGGAGGCACGGGTGCACCCTTACACCCTGCACGGCCGCCAGGTCGACGTGCTGCAGGGCGGCCGCTGGGTGGAAGTCTGGGAATGCGGGCTGGCGCATCCCGGCGTGCTCGCCGCCGCCGGGCTCGCCGGCCGGAGCGGGCTCGCCCTCGGCATGGGCCTGGACCGGCTGCTCATGCTGGTCAAGGCCATCCCCGACATCCGCCTGCTCCGCTCGGCCGATCCCCGGATCGCACGGCAGATGCTCGATCTCGCCGGGTACCAGCGGGTGTCCTCGATGCCCCCTATCACCCGTGATCTGTCCGTCGCCGTGTCCGATGACGATGACGAGGAGACTCTCGGCGACCGGGTCCGCGACGCCCTCGGCATCGATGCGTCCCAGGTGGAGGAAGTCCGTGTGCTCGCCGCCACCGCCTACGAGCAGCTGCCTGCATCAGCGGCCGCCCGCCTCGGGGCGGGGCCCGGGCAAAAGAACCTTCTGCTGCGGGTCGTCCTGCGAGACCTGGAGAGAACGCTGACAAACGAGGCCGCCAACTCCCTCCGCGACCGGATCTATGCGGCGCTCCATCAAGGGACGCAGTATCAGTGGGCCCAATAGCAGGGCGCCGAATTCACCTGCATACAGCCGGCCGGAGCGCTGGTGGGGCGCAGTCCCGGCGAAGACCGTGGGCGCGTAACCGGCGGTGACAGGGAATAAGAGCCGCAAGTCCCGTCCTGGCCGGCCGAACGACCTGGCCAACGCCGATGTGCAGGCTGGTTCTGGGCACACGCTCGCAAAGGCCAGCCAACGCCGGCAGGAGCACCGCGGTCTCGATATCGGCACGCGGGCAGTGCTCGGCGCCCCGTGGCACGACGAAGAGCTCGCGTGGCCCGAGGATCACGTCGCGGTCACGCATCTGGATGGTGAGCTGACCGCTAAGGACCAGGAAGAATTCGTCGGTGTCGTCGTGCTTGTGCCAGGTGAACTCTCCCTGGAGCTTCACGATCCTGACGTCGTAGTCATTGATCTGGGCGATCTTCTGCGCTGGCCCTGGTCAGCTTCACCCGCTATTGCCGGCGCTTGGCTGTGAAGTGCCGGCCAGATCTACTCAAGTGCAACTCAGCGGGTTACGAGACAGAATGGGTGACCTGCGGGGTCCCGGTAAACGCGCCACCAGACCAGTGCCCCGCCGGGGCCGCGACGGGGCGAGACATGCTCGCCGGCGAAGATCCCACCCGAGGCGATAACCCGTTCGTGAGCAGCGGCGAGATCGCTGACCAGAACGTCGAAATGCACCAGCGGGCCCGCCCCGCTCCCGGCTGCGGAACCGGCCCCGGAACCGGCACCCTGGAACGACAGCCGCTGACCATGCGGGGGCGGCTCAAGCGTGATCCAGCCCGGATACCACTCGACCGGCTTCCCGCCGAGCAGGCTGGCCCAGAAGCTAGCCAGGCTCTGCGGATCAGGACTGTCCAGCACGATCTCGCGTATCCAGCCGATCGTCCCATCGTCTCCATTGCCCACCTGCCCATGATGAATGACAGCTGCAGACCAGGCCGCACAGCCGTCCTGTCATGCCGCATGGCGGCTGCCGGCCGGTCCGCCGGCGGGGGCGGGATTTGCGCCCGTCCTGTCAGCCGCGCTGCTACGGCTTCTGCACTTATCCGCGAGGGTGCGCCGTGCGGCGGGCAGGACGAGCTGGCCGCCGATCGTGACGGAGCGCGTCCAGGGCTCTCTGACGGCGCCCTGGCTAGGTGGCGCCCCAACCCGCCGTCGTAGACGTCCGCTCTTGCATGCCGCAGATCGGTTGTCGGGTCAGTCTGGCGGGCCGTTCAGATCGCGGGCTCGGCGCTGCTATCCCACGCCATTGGCCAGGCAATGGGGCCCGGCGTTCTGCGACACCTGGCCTGTGCCGGGCTACCGTTCCTGCTCGGTGGGGCGGATCAGCATCTCATTGACTGCGACGTGCCGCGGCCGGGTGACGATGTAGGTGATCGCGTCGGCGATGTCCTCGGCTTCCATCCGTTGCCCGAACTGGTTCCGTATGCTGTCGAGCACCTCGGGCCGGTTGTGGCCGGCTAGCTCAGTCGCGGTCGCGCCCGGCTCGACCAGTGAGACGCGTACGTAGCGGCTGGCCAGCTCCTGGCGCAGGGACTCGCTGAACGCGCCGACGCCGTGCTTGGTGAGGTTGTAGACGCCGCTGCCGTTGCGGGCCACCCGCCCCGCCACCGAGCTGATGTTCACCATGTCGGCGACCTGGCGCGTGCTGTCCTCGGCGGCGCGGAGCAGGTGGGGCAGCGCCGCGTGCGCGCAGTAGAGCAGGCCGAGCACGTTAAGGTCGACCATCTGCTGCCACTCCGGCAGGGGCGCGCCGACCGCTGGGCCGAGCAGCATCACGCCGGCGTTGTTGATGAGGGTGTCGAGGCGGCCCAGTTCGGCGACCGTGCGCTCAACGGCATCGTTCGCCTGCTGCTCGCCAGTGATGTCGGACTCCAGCACCAGCGCGGTACCGCCGTGGTCGCGGATATCGGCGGCGACCGCGTCCAGCCTGTCCCGGCGCCGCGCCGCGAGCGCCACGGCCGCTCCCCGGGCGGCGAGCGCGGTGGCTGTGGCCGCGCCGATGCCGCTCGAAGCCCCTGTCACTAGCGCGACAGTGCTATCCAGTACCGGCTTCATCCGGGACTCACCTTTCTGCTCATCGGGCCGCTCCGGCGATCCCGCGGCTGTCCCCGGCCGTCCCTGTGATCGTCCACTCAGGCAGCGTGGGTGAGTCTGCCCGATCTTGACACATCCATCTGCGCACCAGCGGTTAACCGAGCGCCCGACGAGCGAACGGCTCGTCCTATCCAGCCGCCCCTGGCCATGAAGGGCCAGCCGGGCCGCCGGGGGATGCGGTGGACCCGGCGGTATCCGTGGTCTGGGCGGTGGCGGCTTGCATGCTCATGCTGGTGCCGTTCGAGACGGCCACCGCGAAGTCCTGGCGCGCGGTAGCTCCTGAGCTCGCACCTGGCGCTTGCTGCAGCACTGAGACCCCGCGCACCCGGATCGTGTAAGTGCCCGCTACCGGGGCCGCGATCAGGACTTGCTGGACATTGTTGGTCACAGCGGGAAAGGCGGTCGTGTCGCCGTCAATCACGCTGCCGTCGGGCGCCTGCACTTGGAGATAGAGGCCGTTCACGAGCCCGCCTACGCCGGCGAGAGCTGGCGCATCAGTCCAGGCCAGGGTCACCTTGACCGGTATGGCCGGGTCTGCTCCTTCGATCTGGAAGAAACGGATCTCCCCTGTCGACACGGCGTGGTCGGGCTCGTCCGCGAAAAGCACGCGGTGCAGCGGCTCTGGGGCGACGGACTGGGCGACATCGATGCGCCCGAAGCCGCTGACGGTGTTGGGACCGGCTGGGACCTCCCCGGGGAACTGTCCCTGGATGGCCACCGCGCCGTTGACCAGCAAGGCCTTGACGAGCGCCCCGGACGGTTTACGGTTCGGTGCGAAGTGACCGCGCTGCACGACAAGGTTCTGGCGGACCAGGGCGGCTGCCCCTGCGACCAGGGGCGTGGCCATGCTTGTCCCGCCGCTCCAGCAGTAGAAGTCCCGCAGCGGGTGGCCCTCCGGCAAATACCCCCATAGCGGCTTCTGCGTCGCGGGAAACACCGAGGACAGCGTGGAGAGGATATTTGTCCCCGGGGCGACCACGTCAGGCTTGATCCGAAGGTCATCGGTGGGACCGCGGGAGGAGAACGCGGCCATGCCATCCACCCTGTCGGACACGTGCCCTGCCGGGCCGAGTTGCGGGTATTTCGCCAGCTGGTTCCAGTTGACGTCCAGCCCTGCCGGAGGATCGGAGCCGTGCGGGCGGTTGTTCTCGCTCGCGCCAACGGTCAGGCAGTTCTTCGCGGTTCCGGGCGATCCGATCGAATCCGGGTCGATCACTCCGTCGGCGTCCTCGTCCACTCCTGCGTTACCGGCCGAGAACAGGATCAGCATGTCGGGGTTGTTCCACATGAACTCGTCCGCCGCGCGGGCGTTCTGGTTGTAGACCCCGTCAACCGCGGCCCCCCACGAGTTCGTGTGAATGCGGGCGCCGGCTGCGTATGCCTGCTGGAAGAGGGCCGCCAGCTCGTCGGGTATCCCCCAGAGGCTACTGGCCTGCGGCGGCCATGGCTGCGTGAACGGCTGCAGGCCCGCAGCCGCGAGTTGCTGGGCTGTCTTCCAGCGCACCCGCTGCCCGATTGCCTGGAAGAAGACCTGGGCTTCGGGCGCCGTTCCAGCCGGGACCAGGGTGGCGTTCGCCGCGATGGCCGCAGCGCCGCTGCCCAGTACCGAGCCCGTTACATGGGTCCCGTGCGCGGAGTCCGGATCGGCCGGGCCGTCGTCGTGGCCTGGCGGATCGTTGGTGTACGGGGCCAGGTCTGCGAGGGTTGGCCAGCTAGCCAGGCCGGCTATCCTGCCCCGGACATCGGCGTGGACCGTTGCAGCATCGCCGGTGTCGAGTCCCGTGTCCGCGATCGCGACGATCTGGCCTGCGCCGGTGAGCGTGAGGTCGGCGAAGGCGTGGTCGGGCGGAACCTGCATCACTAACGTGGCTTGGTCGTTATGCAACTCCGGCAGGGCGTGCGGCAGGATCGCCTGGATGCCCTGCACATTGGCGAGTTGCGCGATGGTCGACGGGCGCACACTTGCCACCAGGGACCGGGGAAGCGTGGTCAGGACTGTCCCGCCGGCCTCCCGGACTCGGGCGGCCACCTCGTTCACGCTCTCCCTGGGGAACACCGAGACCTCTACCAGCTGCGGCTGCTGGTCCTCGATTTCCTCCGCAGTGACGGCGGCAAGGGTGTCGGCGTCCAGGTCCCGCCGGATGCCGCGCCGCAGCCTGGGTGAGACCTTCATGGTCGGCCGGTAAGGGGTGATGTCCTCGACCCAGGGCTCTGCCCGGACCTCCGCCACGCGCTCGGGGAGCATCCCGACGAGCAAGGTAAACCCTGGCAGGCTGCCATGGACCTCTGCCCCGGCACCCTTCAGCACCTGCAGCCAGTCGGGCGCTGCCGGGCCGACCAACTTGACCAGGTAATACGCCGTCCGGCCCAGCCGGGGCTGCACGGCCACCGAATCCTGGGCCCGTACCGCATCCTCGAAGGCGAACGACGCGCCGGTGACCTGAACCGGTTGCTCGGACAGCGGCGCGGCCTCGATGCCAAGCTCGGGCAGCCGCCGTGCCTGCTCGTCGGTCCCGCGCACGAGCAACGAATCCGGGTACTCCGCGAGGACCTCCATTCCACTATCCCGGATCGTCCTGGCCTCGTCACGATGCTGCAGGGTCACTAACAACTTGACCGACATAGCCGCCCCCTCATGCAGAATCCCCGCTCACCCGTCGGGCGCTCACGATTGGTGTCCTCTAACCGGAAGCTACAACCCCGCCTCCCCGGTGGCTAGGACATGCGGGAGCTTTGCCGCTGCCCGTGCCGCACCGAGTCCCGACGGCATCACGCCTGATCTCATTCCGTCGATGATGCGCAGGGCAGCCGAGATCGCCGCGGAAACCGGCGCATTCGCCACCGACCAGTTCTATAACGCCGACATGGTGGACGGCTACCGCCGGCTCGGCGAGGAACTGCTAGATCAGCTCCCCGGCCCGCCGCCGATCAGCGCGTTCTGCTGCTACGTCGGCACCGCCGGCTGCTGGGTATCGCCGGCCGGCTTGGCCCCGGCCACCGCGTGGTCACGATCCAGGTCGACAGCGGCCTGAAATACCTCGCCGGCCAGCTCTACTCCTGACCTCCATCGTGCAGTGCATGGCGGGCAACTGATCGGGCACGGATCCCCCTGCCCGGTGGGTTCCAGGCTGCACATCGCGTATCCGCATTCGGTGCGACCGTCGGGAACAGGGGCCTTCGGGGGGAACACGTATGGGCAGGCCGTTCTTGTTCGGTGGGCTGCGAGCCCGTGTCAGCAGCGCGGCGCGGGCTTGCTGTAGCCCGTCGAACTCGGGGTGGCTATGTAGTAGTCGGTGACCCAGTGCCGGTAGGAGATCTTGTCCCAGATCCGGGTGGTGCCCACCTTCGATCCCGCCTGCTGGCAGGTCAACCAGGCGAGCCCGCCGCCCGGCAGCCGGCCGGTGATGGAGTACGACGTGCCGGGCCCGCTCCGCTGGTTGACCCCGTCGCTGGCGGTCACCTGATACGGGTACCGGCAGCGGGTCACCGGCGCGCTGAAGCCGGTGTCTGAGGGAGTGCTGACGTAGAGGTCGGAGACATAGGTGCTGTCGGTGAGCTTGTCCCACACCTTGGTGCTGCCGACGGTGGATCCGGGCGCCTGGCACACCACCGTCACGCTGGCCCCGGCCGGGTACTCGTTGACAACGGGGTACGACCTGCCCGGGCCGCTACGCGCCTTGAGCGGGCCGGCGCTGGTCACGGTATAGCCGAAGGCGGTGGTGCCGACCGGCGCGTCCACGTTGTCAATGTCAATGTTGATCGTGACCCCGCCGTAGGTCTGGCTGACGTTCGCCCGGTATTGCTTGGCCCGCTGGTGCACCGCCCACATGCTGTCGGAGATACCTTCCCATCCGGTGAGCGAGGAGTTCCCGTCGTAGCGGGCGATCCACAGCGCGTCCGGCCGGGCGTAGAGGCGCGAGTCGTAGACGTTGGCGAGGTCCCGCGCGCCGAGGTTGAGATTCGCGTAGATGCCGGAGACGTACCCGAGCCGGTGCAGTTCCTTGGTCCATGCGGACAGGAACTGCAGCACCGCGGTCCGGCAGGCAGTGTCGGTGGTGGTGTAGTGCTCCATGTCGTAGTAGATCGCGCTGCCCTTGATCATGCCCAGTGCCTTGACGCTGGCCGAAGCGTCGTCCGCCGCGAACGTGCCTTGGCTCGCCGCCGCCGACGGCGTGATCTTCTGGTCGGCCGGCTTGCCACCGCATGGTGCCTGACGGCCCTTATAGATGGGGAGCAGCCGCCAGCCCAGTTCCGACACAGCGCCGACCCAGGTGCGGGTCAGCTCGGGCTGGCCGCAGGTGCGGTTGACCCCGCCCGCGTAGACCCCGATGGCACGGTAGGGCGACGCGCTCCATGCCTGCATGGACGGGAGCGGAGGGGCGGTGCAGGTGTCGAACGCGAGCCCGGTGTACCGGGTCGCGCTCGCCCAGGTGGGGTAGGCGACCGTGGTCGCGGGCTCGGCCAGAGCCGGCCCGGCGAGGATCACGGCGGCGAACGGAGCGGCAGCGATGGCCGCAGCTGAGCGCCAGAGACGATTCCCATGCATCATGCTGCCCCCCGCTGGCCGGCTTCCACGCCCGGCAGACAATCAGACGTTCTAACGATGGGTGGCGGACCCTGGTTCCCAAGGCTCGTCAACGATCCCGACGCAAACGTCATCACCTGACGAGGGTTTGGGCGGTTCAGGGGACCGCGTTCTGATTGTGGGTTAACCGGCGGCTTGCCAGGTGACGGGGCGGTGAGTCCGCCCAGGTAACGCCTGGGAGGGTCCGGGCGCTCTGCAGGCATGCGCCGGGCTTTACTGCAGCCCCATGTGGACTGCCTGCACGTTCACGGGATCCGGGCCCATTACCTGGGCGGACGCCAGCCGCACGGCTGGGTGTTCGCGTGGGTGGCGGTGCACCTGCGGCGCGTGGCGCCGGTCATCGGCGGCGCTGGCGGTGAGTGATGAGCCGCGCGTAACGCCTTGCCCAGGATTGCCTGGACGAAGTTGCGGATGATCGTCTCGCCGCAGGCCGTGAGGATCGACTCGGGGTGGAACTGAACGCCCTCGGTTAGCTGAGTGGAGTGCCGCAATGCCATCGGGATCCGCCCCCTGGCCGTGGCGGTGACCGCAAGGAAGGGAGGCAGCGAGCCCTCGTCCACCATCAGCGAGTGGTAGCGGGTCGCCTCGAATGGCTGCGGCAGGCCGGCCAGGAAGCCGCGGCCGTCGTGCGCGATCATCGACGTCTGGCCGTGCACGGGGCGGGGCGCGGCAACGATCCTGGCCCCGAACGCGGCTGCGATCGCCTGGTGTCCGAGGCAGACGCCCAGCAGCGGCGCCTGGCCGCCGCAGGCCCGCACCACGTCCACGCTGATCCCGGCGTCAGCCGGGGTGCACGGTCCCGGCGAGATCACCACGCCGGCCGGGCCGAACGAGGCGACCTGCTGAGCCGACACCTCGTCATTGCGGATGACCTCCACGCGGCAGCCACTGGCGGCAAGCATGTGCGCGAGGTTGTAAGTGAACGAGTCGTAGTTGTCGATCAGGACAGTGACCGGGCCGGCGCGATCCCGCCGCCTTCCCGGCTCTGATGCGGGCCGGGGGCGGCCCGCATGGCCTGCGACGGCGGTTTCGCGGCGGCTGAGCGGCTGCCCGGCGAGGGAAGCCGCCATTCGGCCGGCGACCGGGCCCGCCGGCCAGGCCGCCGGGCTGCCGCTGACCGACCGGGCGGGCCGGACGCCGTGGACGGCGCTGGTGACGAACACCTCGCTGGCGGCTTGCAGCCGCGCCCTGCTTATCGGCGTCACGCTGACGGCCAGGCCCTCCAGGCCGGCCGCGCGCAGCACGGCAGCCCTGGCGACGCCGGGCAGCAGCCGTCCGTCCGCGGGCGGGGTGTGCAGCACCCCGCCGATCACCGCGAAGACATTCGCCCTGTCGGTCTCCAGCACGTCACCGTCAGCGTCCTCGATCAGCAACTGCTCGCCGGGCTGCAGGGCCATCGAGCGGGCCATTCCCGCCAGCAGCCGCCGGTCGAGCCACTTGTGCGCGCCGAGGCCGCCTCGGATCACCGCCGGCCGCAAACTCACCTCCGCCGGCGGCTGGTCAAGCGGCATGACCTCGACGAGGGCCCGGAGCGGGCCGCCGACTGGCTGCAGGGTGATCCGCAGCCGTCCGGAGGGGTTCTCGGCGAGCTGAGCCGCCAGGTCGTCCCGGAGGGTCCCTGGCAGGCCCTTGCCGAACAGCTGCCGGGCGCTGGCGTCCAGCCGGGCTACATGATCCGCCAGGCCGTGCGTGTCCCCGTCGGCGACCAGCAGCGACGTGAACACGCCGGCGGCGGGCCGCGGCCGCAGGGACGGCCTGGCCATGGTGCCGCCGGCGGCATGGGTCCCCGCTGCGGGCGAACCAGGCTTGCCGCCGAGGCGGCCGCCGATGGCGCGGATCAGCGGGCCTGCCTTGAGCAGGCACTCCCGGTACTCGTCGTCGGCGGCCGAGTCAGCGACGATGCCGCCGCCGCTGCCCAGCCACACCCGTCCCGCGTGGAACTCGAACGTGCGGATGGCGACGTTCAGCTCAAGGCCCGCGACGGGGCTGCGATACCCGACGGCGCCGGTGTAGATCTCGCGCGGCGTCGCCTCGAGTTCATGGATGATCTCCACTGCCCGCACCTTCGGCGCGCCGGTCACCGATCCGGGCGGGAAAGTCGCGCGGATGAGGTCGCCGTCGCCGACCAGCGCGCCGAGCGTTCCGCGCACATCGGAGACCAGATGCCAGACTCCCGGATGAGGCTCTACACCCAGCAGGCGCGGGACCTCCACGCTGCCCGCGGCGCAGACCCGGCTGAGGTCATTGCGCATGAGGTCGACGATCATCACGTTCTCGGCGCGATTCTTGGCTGAGCGCTCCAGCTCGGCGCGCTGTCGCCGGGCCTGCCGCCGACGCGGCGACCGCCGGTGCGTGCCCTTGATCGGCCGGGACAGGATAGTGCTGCCCTTCCTGCGCAGGAACAGCTCGGGCGACAGGCTGGCCACGGCGCCCTGGGACACCCGCATGAAGGCGGCATACGGCGGCCGCAGTGCCGTCACCGCCTGGCAGAACGCGTCCAGCGGATCCCCGTCGAAGCCGGCCTCCAGCCGCAGGCAGATGTTCGCCTGGAAGATGTCGCCCCGCCTGATGTACTCCACGGCCCGGCTGACCGCCGCTTTATGCTCGGCCGCCGGCGGCGTCAGCTGGAAGGCCCCGCAGGAGTAGCCGCGAGCCCTCGGCGCGGGGTCGCGCGCCCGGCGGGACAGGTCCTCGAACCGGCGTTCCAGGACCTCCTCCCGGCCGGCTGTCCAAAGCGCCTCGAACAACCACTCCCCGGTTGACTGGTCGCGGCGCAGGACATGGTCGTAATGACCAAACCACCACGCGGGCAGCTGCCTGGGGCCGCCAGGCGCGGGCGGCACCGGCAGGACCTCGCCGCCAAAGCCGAAGCCCAGATAGCCGATCCAGCCGCCGCCAAAGGCGGGATCCGCAAGCCCCGCTCCCAGCTGCCAGGCGCGGCCAGCCCGGCCGCCCTCGCCGCCGCTGGCCCCGGCGCCCGCGGCGCAAGGCGAGTCAAGGACATCTCCGAGGGACTGGGGCGGGCTGCGCACCAGCGCAGGCTCAGAGCTGATGACGTCGGTGCCATCGGCCCAGGCCCCGATAAGCGCGATCGGATGCGCATCCGACCGGACCAGCCTCAGGACCTCGGCCGGAGCAAGGTGCCAGCCCAGCGGGCGACGCACCACGCGAGGTTCTGAGCTGGGCCGCACCTTGCCTCCGAAGCAGCGAACCACGATGTCCGGCCAATGAATCAGCCAGCATCAACCGGCCGCAAGCTGAATAAACCTCTGCCGCAGCTCGCTGGCGGCAGACCCCTGCCGCAACCATTATCGTCGCCGGCCCGACCGCGCCGACGTCAGCCTCCGGCCAGCGCCGCCGCAGGCGCGCCACCCCAACCTGCGGCAAGGCTCAGGAGCTGAGGCTCGGCGCGAAGACGGCTCACCGATGCTCAGTCATGCCAGATAGCGGATGTCTGGAGCTGTGCCGCGTAGCTAAGGTCGCACAGTGCTGGCTGTGTCCATCGTGTCGCTGGCTGTGTCCACCGTGTCCGGCTCTGTCAGAGTGTCGAGCATTTCGCCGAGGTGTTCATAAATCCCGAGGTGGCCCTCGCCGTCACGCAGGACGAGCCGTGCCTGGGGCAGATTCTGTGACAGCCACAATCCGTGCGTGGGCGGCGCGAAGCGGTCGTCGCTGCCATACCACAGCAAAACCGGGCAGCGGACTGCGCTTATGTTGATGTCCCATTCCCCGATCGCCGCGGCCGGCGTGCACGCCGCCGAGCCGACAGGCTGAATTTCGGAGCCAGGCAGGCGCACCAGGCGACCGGCGGACCGATCCCGGTCGGCCGAAGCCGTCACGACGCACATCACCGCGTCACCGTGAGCGTCGCGGTTTGCCCAGCTTGCGGCAGTCACCCGGAGAGCCATGTCTGCCACGAGCGCGGCGCTACGGGAATATCTACATGGTCGAGTGCCCACAGCAGGAAGCGCGCCCGGTGCCTGACGAGCAGGTCGTTGTCGCGTGCGGCGCTGTCCAGCCCGGCGCGCAGGCACGTGTCGTCGAGGGCCCGGGCGAGCGGGCCGTAGCCTTGATCCTCGCAGCGGTGCTCACGCCGGACGGCCGCGATGATCAGGTCTTGTAAGGGGTGCCTGAATTCGGTCCCATACTGGTGCGCGGTCGTGGTGAACCGGCGTAGGACCTTCTTTTTCAGGCCCCATGGCGACCACCGCATCGATGCGCGCCACTGCGCGGGATAGGCGGCTTCCCACTGGAGGTAGAGCAACGCCAGACGGGCCCCGGCGGCGGAGTCGGGCTCCATCCCGTCGGCCCACCGGCCCGCGGTCACCACCCAGCAGCGGCGATACGCTTCCCGCATCGCGGCCTTGGCTTGGTCTATCTGTGCGGCCAGCCGGGAATCCGCCGGCTGGCCGCCTGCCCGGTGCCAGATCGCGGCGAGCGCGTTGCCGGCCTCCATCGCCGCCAGATCCAATTCCTGATGGCGCTGCACCGCCTGCCCGCGCCTATCCGGATCAGCGGAGATGAGATCAAACATCCAGCCGGCGTCTTGTCCCGGCGACATCATCGTGCCTCCGATCCGAACTGCGCACACCGAGCCTGGGTGTCCGCCAGGCCAGCATGCGCCTGCCGCAATCCGCGCGCCAAACGGGCGCCTCGCCCAGATCGAAGGCTGATCACGGAGCGTGAGCCGTCGTCGGGAGGGAGCGCCCGGCGCCAATACCCCGTGTCGGCCTGGTCTGCGCCGGGTAGGCCCCGGTGGTGGATCTAGCTACACGAGAGGCTGCATGCTCGCGCCGGTCTCTCGGCGTGACGTGCCTTCGGCGCGGTCAGGCGAAGCCACCTGGCAGCAAAGCCGAAACGTGCCAGCCGCCGGCAAGAGTGGGACCTGCGGTCAAGCTCCCCCCGCAGGCCGTAACCCGCTCGCGCATCCCTGCCAGGCCGTAGCGGCCCCCGGACCGCTCCAGCCCGGAGGGTCTCTCCCGTGGTGCCGCATTCACGACGGTCACCTCCACCTCGGCGTTTTGCACGCGGATGATGATATTGACCGGGGCTCCTGGCGCGTGCTTGAGAGCGTTGGTAAGGGCTTCCTGGACCACGCGGTAGGCGGCTTCGGACGCCGCCGGGGCCATCCGGTCGCAGGCGCCCAGGAAGCTGCAGGTCACTGCGAGGCCGGTTGCGCTGGCCCGTCGCACGAGCTCGTCGACCATCTGCAGGCGGGGCGAGGTGCCCGGGGGGAGCTCGCCGCCGAGTAGCCCGGCCAGCCTGCCGATCTCGGTCTGCGCCTGGGCGGCGGCGTCGGCGATCGAGTTGAGTGCTTCCGCGGCGCCGCGATGGTCGGCGTCGGCCAGCCGCTGCCCGGCGCCTGCCTGCACCACCATGACGCTGACGCAATGGGCGACGATGTCATGCAGTTCCCGCGCGATACGTGCCCGCTCGTAGCGGACGGCCTGGCGGGCAAACAGCTCCCGCTCGGCGTCCAGCTCATCGTTGCGAGCCCGGAGCTGCTCGGTCAGCCCACGGCGGGACAGCACAGTCCGGCCGGCCAGCCATGGGCCGAATGTGATCATTACGAGGAATGGGTTGAATATCTGGTTTTCTACCTGCAGGCCCACGGTCAGCAGAACGACTCCCGTCAGGCCTGCTGCGACGCCCGTGGCGGTGCCCAGGGCGTAGGCGAGGAGGAACGGTGTCCAGATGAAGATGGCCAGCGAGCTGCTGAGAGCGTGGTCAAGTCCGAGTGGTCGCACGGCCAGGAAGGCCGCACAGGTTGCGACCGCGGCGGCGACCGGCCACCGCCGGCGCACGCCAAGGGCGGATGCGTATACCAGCGCGAACGCGAAGACCAGCCAGCTCTTGGCTCCATCCGGCCCGGCGACGGCCTGATAGCCCAGTGCCCACGCCACCAGCGTGGCGGCCAGCAGCGCGTCGCCCCGCCACGATGTTGCCAGGTGTCTCACCAGGCCGGTGACATCACGCATGACCGCTGATGAGCGGAAGCCGGGCCATCGCGTAACACAGGCCATTGGCTGTCTGGCTGTGCACCGTTCCGCCGTGCAGCGAGGCGCGCTCCCTGGCCGCCGCGAGCACCGCCCGCACGTCGGCGCCCAGGGCGGGCGGACCGGAGACGCGCAGTTCCAGGGCATCCGGGCGGAACCGCAGGCAAACATCGATCGCCGCGTTCGGTGCGTCCTCTAGCGCAAGCAGGAGGTGCTCCACGATGCGGTAGCCGGACAGCTCCAATCCGGCGGGCAGGGCGCGCGCGTTTCCTTCCACTGTCAGCCGCGCGTCGGCGGTAGTGGCCCGGGTCAGCAGGCCGGACAGCTGTGCCAGCGTCGGCTGCGGCTCGCTGGGCGGGCCCTCGTGCAGAGCCCCGATGACGTCTCGCATGCGCCCGAGAACCGCCCTGCCGTCGTGCTCGATCGAGGCCAGGGCCTGCCGCGCCATGGCGGGATCGGTGTCCAGCGCGGCAAGCCCGGCAGCCGCGGCGCTGGCGATGTTACCGATCTGTGCGTGGAGCATGCCGTCGAGGCCGTCGGCCACCCTGGCGCGGTCGGCCATGACCGCAAGGCGTGCCCGCTGCTCGCGCTGGCTGCGAAGTTCGATCGAACGCTGCCGCAGGTGCTCGGCCGCCTCGGTCCTGGCGCGGACCAGGCGGCCCGCGGCGAAGAACCCGGCAAGTACTGGCAGCATGAGCACCATCACGCGCGCGCCAAGCTGGGGGTCGGAGACGCACTGGGCGGACACGTTGCCTGCGCAGAGCGCCAGCCCGGCAAGCGCCCTGCCGCGGTCGCAGCGCGAACCGACGGCGAACCCCACCAGGAAGACCGCAGGCAGGGCCGCGCCGCAGCGAACCATCGAGCCGAATACCAGCACGTTGAGCACGGCACCCGCGGCCAGGACCGCAGCGGCGGTCAGCGGCATCCGGCGCCGCCAGGCCACCGGCAGGGTCATGGCGAGCACCCCGATCGATGCGCCGAGTCCGCCGTGCGGATGACCGGTGCGCAGGGCGCCGCTGGTCAGGCCGGCCGCGTAGGCGCTGAGGACGGCCGCAGCGGCGATGTCCAGCACGCTCAGCCCGGCGACGGTCCAGTTCAGCCAGGACCGCAGGCCTCTGGCACTGATCATCAGAGTCTCCCGCCTGGGGGCAGCCCCATTGTGGGCGCCGGGCTGACCTGATTCAAGCGGCCGGTTGCCTGCCCGCGGCGGGACCGGCCACACCCGTGCCCGCTTCGGCGAGCTGCGCTCTCGCGACAGCCCGGCGGCGCCTGAACGTCGCCGCGCTGAGCGCGGCAAAGACCACGATGCACAGGACCATTCCGACGGCACCCTGGACCGGAGGCGAGCCCTCCGCGGCATGGCGGGCCACCGGCGCCGAGTCCAGCAGCCAGGCGATGATGAACACGGCCGTCGCGGCGGCCAGGAGCCCCGAAGCGATGGCCGCCTGGCGGCCGGTACCGCCGGCCGCGTTGTGCGGCAGCGCGCGGCGCGCTCGCAGCGCACCCAGCTGCCCGGCGATGCCCAGCGCGAGCACAAGGAAGACCGCCTGACCAGCCAGTAGCCAATCGCCTGCGGGAGACGGCTGACCGTGCTCGGCGGGCTGACAGCCCGCCCGGCGGCGATAATCCACGTCTGCGCGGCGAGCACCACCAGGAACGGGACCACGACAGTCGCGGCCGCCCGCAGCCAGTCGCGTACGATCCAGCCGGCGATGACCGCGATTATGAAGCCAGTTACGGGCGTCATTGCGGAACTCCCTTCTTCACGGCGGGCCATCGGCCCGTCCTGATATCCGATGAGACGAACGCTAAGAACCGGGCGCGACGGCGTCGTCCTGCAGGCGAGCGACCTTTGCTGGCTGCCGGTCACTCCTGAGGACTACGTTGGGACCCGCACCTGCCAGCAGATCGCCCCGGGAGCCGCCTGATGGCTGAATCCCCCGGCGCCGGACCGGGCGCTGACCGCACCGCGGAACCGCCCATTACCGTCGTGATCGCCGACGACCAGCGGATGGTCCGCCGCGGCTTCCGGGTCATCCTTGAGGCCGAGCCGGGCATCGTAGTAGTGGCCGATGCCGGGAACGGCAGAGAGGCCGTCGAACTGGTGCGCAGGCACGCCCCGACGGTCGCACTCCTGGACATCCGGATGCCCATCATGGACGGCCTGAAGGCCGCCCGGCGGGTGCTGGCGATGCGTCCAGGCACCCGCGTGCTGATCCTCACCACCTTCGACGCCGACGAGTACGTATATGAGGCCCTCCGCGCCGGGGCCAGCGGATTCCTGCTCAAGGACGCCCCAGCCGAGCAGCTGGTCACCGCGGTCCGCAGCCTCGCCGCCGGTGACGCACTGATTGATCCCGTCATCACCCGCCGCCTCATCTCGCGATTCGCGCTGGCCGCGCGCGGGCCCGCCGGCCTGCCGGACCAACTGCGCCAGCTCACCGCACGGGAGCTGGACGTGCTCCGCCTGGTGGCGCGCGGGCTGTCCAACAATGAGATCGCACAAGAGCTGGTAGTCGAGGAGAACACCGTCAAGACTCACGTCAGCCGGATCCTGATGAAGCTCAGCCTCCGAGACCGGGTTCAGGCCGTCGTGCTCGCCTACGAGCTAGGGTTCGTCACCCCCGACGCCCGCGGCTGACCATCCCTGCCCAAGCGGCCACCGGGAGTGAGCGTCCAGGCTCCCCGAAGGTGTGAACACCCGGAAATGGCTGATCTTTAATATCTCGCTTACCCCATAGCTGCCATGGAATCGCCGGAGTGCCCGCTGTCCATTAAGTGGAGTGCTGCCCACGCTCTGGCCCCTGCACGCACCGATCGGCGGGAATGTGCTCCGCGGGCGAGCCGGACGCCGATCACCCACGGTGAGTCCATAGCATCCTTTCCTGGGTAGCTGTTCAGCAGGGCTGCGGGCGCAGTGAGCGCGTCAGTCGGCTCATTTACACCGGATCTTGGACGCGACGCACCCTGTCGGAACCGTCTCTTGTCGACAGACCCGGCCCCCTCGCCGGTGACAGTGGCAATGCTTGCGTCGACCGCGACCAGCGAGCCCGCCCTCGGTGCCGTGGGTCGGCGACTCTGCTAAATGCTGCCCCGGTCCTCGGCGGTCGGGCCTGGGACCCCCAACGCATCAGCTGGCGTGTTCGTTGTATGAGATGGAAGGCCGATGAGCGGGGAGCAGCATGGCGAGCTGGCAGCAGACCCTTGCCGAGCTGGCCCGCGACCAGGCCGGGTCCCTGAAGCGCCAGGCCTTCCTGCTGTGCGGGGATGACAGTCAGGCCGAGGATCTGGTGCAGGACGCCCTGGTCCGGGCGTTCGCGCGGCCCCTTCGTGCCCCTCGGCCTGGCGCGGCTGAGGCATACGTGCGGGTGATCATGGTGAACCTGTTCATCGACATCGCGCGCAGGCGGTCGCGCTGGAGGCGGGTGGCACCGCTACTTGGAGGCGCCGAGGTGGCCTCGGACCCTGCCGACCAGGTGCTCACCCGGGAGGTCATGCTGACGGCGCTGGATGACCTGTCACCACGGCAGCGTGCGTGCGTGGTTCTGCGTTACTACCGGGACCTGCCCGTGGCGCAGGTCGCGGCGGCGCTGGGCGTAGGGGAAGGAACGGTCAAGCGGTATCTGAGCGAGGCGATGACCCGGCTGGCCGCGCGCCTGTCTCCCGCTGGCGACGGGTAGCAGGGAAGGGGCGAGGCCGATGACGTTTGACGAGCAGGATCTGCGGGAGCGCCTGGAGGCGGTGGCCGGGCACGCCGGCCCGCCCCGCTTCACCGTTGAGGGGCTGATCGGCCGGATCCGGCGGCGCCGCGCCCGGATCACCGGACTGGTCTTGGGGTCGTTGCTGGCAGTGGCTGCCATTGCCGTGGCAGTTCCGATTTCGCTGAGCGGTCAGAGTACACCGCCGATCGCGCGGCCCGGGGTCGTCCCGTTCAGCCTGTCATTCACGGTGCGGGTCAATGGCCAGTCAGCACTGCATCCGCAAGGGAGCCGGATACCCAGGTTCGCCGTCACCCCGGGCGAACACCTGAGGATCAGCATCGGTGTGACCGTCCCGGCCCACGCCAGGGTGACAACCCTCACGCCCAGGCTGACAGCCCTGTGGCTCGGCGTCTCCAGGGGCGTCATAGGCACGCCAAGCGACATGCGCCCGATCCTGGCGCACACCCGAAAGCCGCTCACCCCAGGACTGCACACGTTCAGGCTGCGGTGGACCGTGCCGACTGGACTCCCCCGCGGGACCACCCGGTACCTGGTCGCGAACTGGGAGGCTAAACAGGTGACGGCGGCACAGTTCATCGCTGAGCTTGTCAGGCGGCGCTGAGCCTGTCGTGCCGCGCAGGCCAAAATCCTCCGCAAGGGGGCCTTTCCCTCGTATATGAGGAGGGAGAACTGACGTGTCGAATGGTGAGTTGCGGCGGGCGCTTTGGCAGCGAAGGACGGTTGTGCGCGCGGCGGCTGGCATCGCTGCGGCAGCCGTGTCAGCGCTGACGACGCGTAAACGCTTCGCACTGGCGTGGCTGGTGACCGGGGCCTTGGCAGCGGTCACGGCGGGCTGCGCGGCGCGCGGGCCCGCCGCTGGGCCGACGATCAGCGCGTCCGTTGGCGGGTCGGTCTACAATCTCCCGGCCGCGCACGCCGAGGCGCGGCACCTGCTGGAGCTGGTCCGGCTGCCGCCGGGCGCGAGGCTGTCGGTGCGCGAGCCCGCCGGCGCCGGCGCGGCGCTGTCGTCGTATTCGGTGAGCGTGCCGGTCGTGCCGCACCTCGTCGACCGGCACGAGTTCTTCGTCGCGGCCGGTACGCCCGCCTCGGTGATCGGCTGGATGCAGCGCCACCGCCCGGCGGGCTCCAGCCAGGACGACTCCGGCGCCGGCTCAGCGGGCGAGCAGTGGACCTCGTTCGCCTTCACGTCGGTCCACGGGTTCGCGACCTGGCCTGATCTGGTCGTCAACGCTGTCCGGGCGCGTGGCGGCAGGGTCGCCGTGCGCGTCGATGCCCAGGTCGCGCCGCGGCCGCGGCTGCCTGGCAACAGCCGCGGCGCCGGGGACGTCCGCGTCGTCGAACTCGAAACGATGCTCGGCTCGTTCGGCTACGAGCTGCGCTGCGACCCCACCGGCGGGACCGTCCCGCACCCGGCGCGGATCTGCGCCGCGATCATGCGCGATCCAGCGCTGCTCTACAGCTTCCCCGGCCCCGACCACTCGTGCCCGGCCGGCGGGCCGACGGTCTCGATCGCCGGCAACTGGAACGGCAAGCCGCTGCACTCGACGTTCTCCGTGTGCACCGGGGGCCAGGAGCGGCAGGCCGGCGCGTGGGCCGGGCTGCTGCCCAGCACGACCGCGCTCGGGACCGTCCACATCGACCGGGGGATCGGGCTGGTCAGCCTCGGCGAGCGCGAGGCGGCGGTCGTCGACCTGCTGCGCGGCCCGCGGCGCGCGCCCGGCCCGTGCCGGCGGTGCACGCGCAGCTTCGGCGTAGGCTCCTCGGTCAGCTACGGCGGCGGTTTCGCGCAGCGGACTGGCTGGACGGTGAGCTTCGCCCGGTCGCGGGTGACGCGGATCGAGAGCAACGTGCAGCTGACAGTCGCAGGGGCGATCGCGTTCCGCCGGCTGGCGAGCCTGCGCCGCAGCCTGCACGGCTGGCGCATCCGGACGTGCGGCGCCACCCGCGCGCTCGTCCACAGCTCGCCGGCCGGGCGGACACTGGTGGTCTACCGCGGCGCGGCCTTCCAGCGCGTGATCGTCACCACCGCGCGGTCCGGCTGCTGACGATCGGCCGGATTCGCTGGCCGGTGTCGAGGAAGGACTCCATGTAGGCGTCGTGCTCGTCCGGCTGGGTGATCGTGCCACTTCGGTATTCAGCGATCCGGCAAGCCCATCTGCCGGGCAGCGGCTCCCATGTCAGCGCCCGGCCGTACGCAGCCTCCAGGGCCTCCTCCTGCCTGGCCAGCGCCTCGTAACGGGCCGTTGACCGCTCGGCGGACTGAGAAGGTCGCGGACATGCGGGAGGCCATACTGGGCAGATGAGTGAGCATGCCCATGGCACCGGCCACGTATTCGACAAGGGTTTCTGGGACGAGCGGTACCGTTCTGCGCGGCAGGTCTGGAGCGGTGACCCGAACCCGCAGCTCGTCGCCGAGGTCACGGGCCGGCCAACCGGCCGGGCGCTGGATGTCGGGTGCGGCGAGGGAGCCGACGCCATCTGGCTTGCCCGGAGAGGATGGGCGGTGGTCGCGGCCGACATTTCCAGCGTCGCGCTGGAGCGAGGTGCGCAGCATGCTCGCGACACCGATCCGGTAGTGTCCGCTCGCATAGAGTGGCGGCAAGCGGACCTGCTGGCCAGCCCGCCCGAGCCGGGCTCCTTCGACCTAGTCTCGGTGCAGTTCATGCAATTGCCGCCGGAGCCGCGCACCCGGCTGTTTACCGCGCTGGCTGCCTCGGTCCGGGCCGGCGGAATGCTGCTCGTGGTCGGCCACCACCCGTCGGATCTCGCCACCGGCGTGGCCCGTCCGCCGATGCCCGAGCTCTTCTACTGCCCGGACGAGATCGCGGCGCTGCTGGACGACTCGTGGACTGTCGAAGTCAGCGAGGCCCGTCCCCGGCCGGCCAGCACATCCGACGGAGTCGAGGTCACGATCCACGACGCCGTCCTGGTGGCCACCCGGCGAGCAGGCACACGCTCGCTTTGACGCTCGGCAGGCGCCAGATCGACCTAATCTGCACGATCGCAGGCCCACCCGGGCTTGATCCAGTGCGCGCACCTATTGGCGGTTCTTGTGTGGTTGATTCATCTGCCGCGCCATTCGGGGCTCATGAGCCGGTCGGTAGTGCCCGCGGCAATGGTATGTCCGCACTACGCGTATTCGGCCTCGATGGTCGACGAAATCCCGCGCCATTCGGGGCTCATGAGCCGGTCGGTAGTGCCCGCGGCAATGGTATGTCCGCACTACGCGTATTCGGCCTCGATGGTCGACGAAATCCCGCGGAAATGGACGAGGTTCTCGGTCATGTGACGACGACGAGTTTTCCGGTCGCGCGATCCGCTTCCATGGCAGCGTGTTCCTCGGCAACCTGATCGAAGCCGTGCACGTGATCGATGGGTACGACGGCATCGCGGGCGGCGACGGCGTCGAGAAACTCCTGCAGTACTCGCTGGGGCAGATCACTGGCGTCACCGCCATAGGAGGCAAGACGTACGCCACGCGGGATGTAGTCGATCGGGTAGAAGTCACGCACCGTCCACTCATTGGACAGCATCCCGCTGAAGCACACGACACCGTGAACCCGCGTCGCTCGCAGCGTGTCGGGCAGTGTAGGTGTACCGACGAGCTCGAGCGCGGTGTCGACTCCGTCGGGGACGATCGCGCGCACCTGCCTGGCCAGATCGCAGTCGTCGATGAGCATGTGGTCCACGCCGAGATCGCTCGTCTCACCGGCTTGCACCTGGAAGAAAATATTCTGCTATCTCGCCGATCTGCGCGCCCCACACGAGTGGCCGACAGGCTGAACCGACGCTCGGTCGTGGCGAGGCTCACGGATTTTGCCGATGAGCGCGAGCCCTATGGCTGGGCTTGATCAGCCCAGCCGAAGCTCGAACCTCGTTGAACGTTGGGGTCGGGTCCCTGATGCTGGGGTAGGCGTAGGTGCGGGCCGGGACAACCGGCACCCGTGAGAATGCGGAAACGGGAAGGCCACGGACCCTGTGACACGGCCCGGAAGTGCCGGGATCTCGGCCCGGACCCACCGCGGCCCAAGATTCCCTGGCATGGCCGCAGCCGGCGGCATGCGAGGTGCTCATGCCGCAAGGAATGTGCTTTCACGTTTGGGCGCGGGCGCCCTTCATATCCCGGCGGGGCGTGCCGGACTGAGGCCGGTCAGCTCCTCGCTGAGCTGCCACAGCCGCCGCGCTGCCGCGTCGTCGCGGGCGACCGCTGAAGGCTCGCGACGCTGGCATCTGACGTAATAGCCGCCCGTCGCGGCCGCCACCTCCGGGGACGTGGCCAGGTACACGATGGTGCTGGCGCCGCGCTGAGGTGACAGCAGGAACGGCCGCGCGAGCGTCACGGCGACGCGCACCGGCAGGCGGGCCTCGCGGCCGAACCGGGTCCGCACCATCCCGGGGTGCGCGCAGTTGGCGGTCACCCCGGTGCCCGCGAGCCTGCGGGCCAGCTCGCGGGTGAACAAGATGTTCGCCAGCTTGCTGTTGGCGTACGCGCGCCAGCTGTCCCAGCCGCGCGCCAGCTGCGGGTCATCCAGATCGAGACGGGCAGCAGTATGCGCATCGGAGGTCACCGTGATCACCCGGGCGGGGGCGGCGGCGGTCAGCTTGCCCAGCAGCAGATTGGTCAGCAGGAACGGCGCCAGGTGATTGACGGCGAAGACCTCCTCGAAGCCGTCCGTAGTGACCCGGCGCCGGCCAGCCATCAGCCCCGCGTTGCTGGCCAGCACGTCGATACGCTCCAGCGCGCCCAGACGACCCGCGAGCGCGCGCACCTGCCCCATGGAGGCCAGATCGGCAATCTCCAGCCGCGGCGGCGATACTCCCGCCGCGGCCAGTTCCGCGGCCGCCGCCTCACCGCGGCCACGGTCGCGGCCGACCAGCACCACCTGCGCGCCCAGCCCGGCCAGCGCGGTGGCCGTCGCCTTGCCGATCCCCGAGGTGGCGCCTGTCACCACGCAGACCTCGCCGTCCATGGCCGCATGCTAGCCCGCGTGGCCGAGCGGAAAGCATTTGCGGGTCACCGCAACACGCGGATAGCGCATTTTGGTCCCGGGGCGCTTGCGAGCCTCTGGTCTGCCGTCCACAGCTCGCAGCTCAGGATCTCGGCGAGCGCGACGTAGACAGCGTCATAGGCCGTCACGTTGGCACGCAGCTCCCGGGCTCGTCGCATGAACCGGAGCGCGGGATAACGATCCAAGTCGATGTCTTCGAGATCCCCGACGGCCGAGGCGAATCTTCCGTCAGAGATCGAGCCCGCGATCCAGCGCTTTCGCAGCACAGCGACCGTCTCGACGTCTACAAGATCAGGCGCGGCAAGATCACCGGCAGCTCGCAGCTCCGTACGGGCTCGCCGGCCATCGATCCCGTCGTCGCCGACCACATTGGCGAGAACCGAAGCATCGATGACGATCAATGCCGGGCTCGCTCCTCAGCGAGATCGTCGACAGCCTGGCGCAATCCCACCCGGCCGCCCCGCTGACGGTCGATGCGGTCCAGCACCTCATCGATGCTCGGCCGTTCCGCCAGGCGCCGCAGCTCGCCCGCCAGGTACTGCTGCAATGACTGGCCGCGCAGCTCGGCCCGGCGCTGAAGAGCCGCGTGGATGTCCTCAGGGATGTCCCGCACGAGCACGTTCGACATGCTTACATTATGCTATCGGCCCCGAGGCTGAGTGCAAATCCGCCAGGCAGCACAAGCCAGCCTGATATCCCGGATCGCGATCAGGCAGAGCTGAGGAGACCTCGGCGATAGCGCGTGGCTTTCGGTTCCGGGTCGCGATCGAGCCGGGCAGTTCACTGCGTCCTTCGATGCGGCCCCGGCCAGTTGAGGCATCCAGGCAGCGAGGATCCGGCCCCGAAGCCCGCCTGGCTGTCCTTGAGCGGCCGCGGATCGCGGGCGGTCTGCGGGGGTATCACGGCGGGCTCGGATAGCAGGCGGACCTGGCGTGATCAGGGTGGCCATGACAGAGACCAGCCACTTCGCTATGCGGCAAGCGACCAGCAACGGCATCGGGCATGGACGTGCCGGGCCAGCCGATCCGCGGCGGCGGCAGTGCGCTGAATTTCTGGCTCCGCGGGCGGATCATGGGGTTCGTTACTCCCGTGCGGCCCGGATGGCCTCCAAGCCGGTCAGTGCACCGTAGCCAGGACAGGCGGCACCGGCTACCCCAGGCGACTGGAGGCCGACCCGCCTGCGGGCCAATTGTCCCCCACAAGGCTAGTATCCCGCGCCTGAAATTCGTGCTAAATACTTTGCCAGTGAGTCGAGGATCTCGTCGGCGGTCTTGGTCCAGGCGAATGGCCGGGGGTTCTGGTTCCAGTTCTCGATCCAGGCGCGGATGTCGGTTTCGAGGGCCTGCACGCTCTTGTGCACGCCGCGGCGGATCATCTGATCGGTCAAGAAGCCGAACCACCGCTCGACCTGGTTGATCCACGACGATCCGGTCGGCGTGAAGTGCAGGCAGAACCGGGGGTGGCGGGCCAGTCAGGCCTGGATGACGGGGGTCTTGCGGGTGGCGAGATTGTCGCAGACCAGGTGCACCTCCAGCCCGGCCGGCACGGCCTTCTCGATCCGGGCCAGGAATTTCCTGAACTCCACGGCCCGGTGGCGGCGGCGCAGTTCGGAGATCACGGTGCCGTCGGCGATGTTGAACGCGGCGAACAGGTCGGTGGTGCCGTGCCGGACATAGTCGTGGCTGCGCCGCTCAGGCACGCCGGGCATCACCGGCAGCACCGGCTGGGAGCGGTCCAGCGCCTGGATGCCGGACTTCTCATCGACGCACAGCACCACCGCCTTCTCCGGCGGGTGGTGGTACAGGCCGGCGACATCGACGACCTTCTCCACGAACAGCGGGCCGGTGGACAGCCTGAACGTGCCGGTTAAGTGCGGCCTGATGTCGAACTTGCGCCAGATCCGCCCGATCGTGGACTTGCTCAGCCCGCTGCGCTCGGCCATCGAGGACCGCGACCAGTGCGTGGCGTCCGGCGGCATCTCCTCCAGCGTGGCGGTGATGACCTCCTCGACCTTGTCCAGCAGGA
>Ga0070698_100000756_pt1 | contig 34930 bp, 27 predicted proteins | sample KBSK1502metaG_FD_65477 | JGI IMG/M metagenome (GOLD analysis project Ga0070698, IMG submission 65477) | Corn, switchgrass and miscanthus rhizosphere microbial communities from Kellogg Biological Station, Michigan, USA - KBS K1-50-2 metaG | ecosystem: Host-associated > Plants > Roots >... | reverse complement strand
ACCGCCGGCAGCTCGCGCATGCTGAGCGTGTTGATCTGTGTGTTCGCCGAGATTGCGACATCCGCATCGCGAAGGTTGCGCATCGCCGCGAGCGCTGCGGCGAACGAGCCTTTGACGCCGCGCTGATGATCGTGCGTCGCTTCGAGACCGTCGAGCGAAATGCTCGCGCTGACGAGGCCCGCTTGCTTCGCTGCGCGCGCACGCTCCGCCGTCATGCCGCGCCCGCCCGTCGTCAGCAGCGGCTCCATCCCGCGCTCGGCGATGCGCGCGATGATCGCGCACCAGTCATCGCGCAAATACGACTCGCCGCCGATCAGCACGACCTCCAGCACGCCGAGCTCCGCGAGCTGATCGACGAGGTCGAGCGCCTCGGCGGTCGACAGCTCGTCGGGACGCGCGCGACCGGCGCGCGAGCCACAGTGACCGCACGCGAGATCGCAGGCGAGCGTGATCTCCCAAACCGCGAGGATCGGGCGCGCCTGGGTGTCGAGGGCGCGCACCTCGTCGGCGAGGTTCAGCTCGCGCCGCGCCGGGGGGGCCTTGGGAGCGAGTGGAAGCTTCCTCACCAGCCCTTCGTATCACCGCGTTGTATTCGGCAACATCGCTCGTCGAGTGTGATCACTAACATATTGATCCGGTGGCACTCGTTGGGGCACGAATCGTGCTCGCCATGCCCGCCGTGCCCCGTGTCCTCGTCGGAATCGTCGCCGCCCTAGCCGCGTGCGGTGGGGCGTCGGATATCGAGCACCCTTCCGATCGACCGCACAGCGCGAACGCCGACGTCGACTGGCGCGACCAGGTCATCTATCAGATCGTGATCGATCGCTTCGACAACGGCGATCCGAACAACGACTTCAACGTCGAGCGTTCCGTGCCCGGCAAGTTTCACGGCGGCGATTGGCAAGGCGTGATCGATCGGCTCGATTACCTGCAAGAGCTCGGCGTCACGACGCTGTGGATCTCGCCCGTCGTCAAGAACGTCGAAGAGGATGCAGGCTTTCACAGCTATCACGGCTACTGGACGCAAGACTTCTTGCGCCCGAATGCTCACTTCGGCGACCTCGCGAAGCTGCGCGAGCTGATCGACACCGCGCACGAGCGCAAGATGCTCGTCATCCTCGACGTGGTCACGAACCACATGGGGCAGCTCTTCTATTACGACATCAACGGCAACGGCCAGCCCGACGACGGCTTGTTCGGCGGCGGCTACTCGCACACGTGCTTGCAGATCTGTGCGCAGAACCCCGCCGCGTGCAGCGCCGACGAGATCGAGTACTGCACCGCCGGCAAGGATTACCTCGAGCGCATCATCGAGTGGGATCCGGAATACGATCCGCGCGGCGTGCAGGGCTGGACCTCGCTCGGCTTCTCCGGCCCCGCCGACGTGCGCTTCACCGACTGGCCGGAGACGAACCGCACGCCGCCGCCGCGGCCTCCCGATTGGTTCGACTGGCCCCAGGACAAAGCGTGGTTCGATGATCCGAGTTGGTACAACCGGCGCGGTCGCGTCTACGTGTGGTGGCACGAGGCCGATTACTCGACCGACTTCGTGCGCGATCAGGAGACGAAGGGCGACTTTCCGGGCGGGTTGAAAGATCTCAACACCGACAATCCCGACACGAAGGAAGCGCTGATCCGCTCGTTCGAATATTGGATCGACGTCGCCGACTTCGATGGCTTTCGCATCGATACGGTCAAGCACATCGATCGCCCCGAGGCGGCGCGCAACCTGCGCGGCTTCTGGGGCGAGTTTACCGACCGCATGCGCGCAAAAGCGAAGTCGCTCGGCAAGCAGAACTTCTTCATGTTCGGGGAAGCGTTCGACGGCAAAGACGATCTCATCGGCAGCTACACGTGGGGCGGCACCGACGCCGGCGGCAAGTTCGGCCGCCTCGACTCGGTGTTCTACTTCTCGCAGAAGTATCGCGGCATCGACGCCGTCTTCGCGCAGGGACAACCGACGAAGAATCTCGAGTGCCTCTACAACTCGCGCGTCGGTCGCAACACGACCGACAACTGGTGCATGACGAACGGTTACCCGATGGGGCCGGATTACCAGAACGCACCGCACGCCTCATCGGCCGACGGCGGCATCGGGCTCGCGCCGCAGCAGGTGCTCGTCAACTTCCTCGACAACCACGACCTGCCGCGCTTCATGTTCGAAAAGCCCGATCCGGCAATCCAGCGCGTCGCCCTCATGTACCTGATGACGTGGGATGGGATTCCGTGCGTGTACTACGGCACCGAGCAGGGCTTTGCCGGCGGCGTCGATCCGAAAAATCGCGAAGACATGTTCGCCGGCAACGAGCTGCTCGGTTACGCGCCATTTGCGACCGACCACAAAGACTTCACGTTCGTCAAAGAGCTCATCGCGATGCGCAAGGCAAACGCCGCGCTTCGGCGTGGCACCGTCACGCCGGTGTGGTCCACGACGGATGCCACTGCGGCGCGCGACACCGGCATCTTCGCGTTCGAGCGCGTGGCTGCAGGCGAGCAGACTGCACTCGTCGTGCTCAACGCGAGCACGCAGCAAAGCGAGACGTGCAGCACGACAACGACGTGCGCGCGCACGTCATTCCCGGGCGGCACGCAGCTGACGGACATCATGCCCGGCAGCGATGGCGCGACGTTCACGGTGAAGTCCGATGGGACGATCGCCGTGACAGTCGCGCCACGTTCGGGTCGTGTGCTCGTGAAGCGTTAGCGGCGGGTTGCCACCTGCTCCACGCGCGGGCCTTCGATCTCTGCAACAGCCTTCGGCTGGTGCCACGTTACAGCGGTCGCGATCGGCAACGACCGATCGATGACCGTGTACAGCGGATCGCGTGTCAGCTCGATGCTAACGCGACGATCCTCGGCGAACGACGCGCGACGCGCGGCGTCCTCACCGAAGTACGCCATCACGATGCTGTCTTCATCGACGCCCTTGGCGACGAGATAATCGCGCGCGTTTTCTGCGCGGCGAATCGACAGCGCGACGTTGTACACCGATGATCCGAGCGGATCCGTGAACCCGTTGATCACGACAGTTGCGCCCGGCGCCGTCATCGCCTGCGTCGCGGCGTTATCTAGCTCCGACTTCGCCTGTGTAGTTAGCGACGACGAGTCGAAATCGAAGAACACTTCACTCAATTTGGCTGGCTCTGCGGCCGCAGCACTTGCTGAAACTGCGAGCACGCCGCCAGCGATTCCAATCAGCTTTCGCATGGTGTGCTCCCTTCTCTTGTGTAGAAAAGAGCAACGACCGTGCCCCAGAGATACAATCCGTTCTGATGAGAGCACTCCTTGTCGTTGGAGTTCTGCTCCTGCCAGCGCTAGCGGCAGCGGATAAGGGACGCGCCGATAAGCTATTCGATGAAGGGCGCGCGTATCTCGCGCGCAAGGAATACGCACTGGCGTGCACGGCCTTCGAGCAGAGCCAGCAGGCCGAGTCTGCGATCGGCACGCAAATGAACATCGCGCTTTGCTACGAGCAATGGGGCAAGCTCGCAAACGCGTATCGCGGGTATGTCGAGGCGGAGAAGCTCGCAAATGCAAAGCACGATGAGCGGGCGAAGCACGCACGCAAGAAGATCGACGAGCTCGAGCCAAAGCTCGCGCGTTTGCGCGTCGTGATTCCCCCCGACGCCGATCCGTACGCGATCTATTTGTGGGACGGCAAAGAGATCGATCGTGGCGAGCTCGCGGCGGAACGGTTGCTCGATGCCGGCGCGCACACGATCGAAGTCCGCATCGCGGGAAGCCCGCCGAAGGTGACAAAGCTCGTGCTCGAACCGGGCGAGCAGGCGTCGGTGAAAGCCGCCGTGCCGGCCGCGAAGGCGGCGCCGCCCGTCGAGCCGGGCGTCGTCGTCGTGGCGACGCGCAACCCGCGTCGGCTGTATGGCGGCATCGGGCTCATCGGCGGCGGTGCCGTCGTGCTCGGCGTGGCGAGCTTCGTTGCGCTCGTCGCGCGCTCTGATTACAACGACGCGATCGTGTATTGCCCGAACAACGTCTGTCAGACCCGCGCTGCGTACGATGCGACCCAGGATGCGCGCACGCGCGCGAACTGGATGTCGGTCGTCAGCGTCGTGGGCCTCGGCATGGCGGGCGTCGGCGCGTACTTCGTGTGGACGAGCAAAGTGACGGCGAGCCCGATGGTGGCGCCGAACACCGTCGGCATCGCGATCGGTGGCTCGCTATGAGAGTGCTCGTCTTGTTGATGCTCGGCGGCTGCGCGCAGCTGCTCGGGCTCGACGATACGAAGTATGATCAACACGACGCGATGGTCGATGCGCCGTCGATCTGCGATGGTGCGCCGGCGTGCACCGCGGCGAGCGGTCGCTCGGTTTGCGGCGTGCTTCTGCAGACCGGCGGCGTGCCGTTGCGCGTCGGCGAGCCGACGGGCCAGAGCTGCTCGACGATGGAGGGCCCGTGCGCGTTGCAGGTGCTCGGCGATTCGATGGCGAGTTACTTTGCCGGCACGACCGCGAGCGCTGTCGTCGGTCAGCTCGATGATTGCGGCCGCTTCGTCGTGCCCGATCTGCCGACGACCGCCGATGACGTCGCGGTCTGGGTGACCGGCCCGGAGATCGAGCAATCGGCCGTCGTCGTCGTGGACCGACCAACGAGCGCCGGGACCGACACCGGCGTGAAGCTGTTCGTGGTCACGACCGCGACGAGCGCAGCGTGGGGAACGCAGATCAGCAGCACGAGCCCTCCGGATGTCACGGGCAGTTATCTCGTGTCGTACATCAATATGATGAACGCGCCGATCGCGACGAACGAGCTGCGCGTCAACGGCGGCGCCGTCGGCGATCCGCCGACGCTGCCGTGGGGCGTGTACTTCAGTGGAAGCATGCCGTTTGGCAGCGTCGATCCGAGTTTGAACGCGACGCAAGACACCGGAACTGCGTTGCTGGTGCCGGCGGCCGGGTCCTTCCAGCTCGGCGGATTCCGCACGGGCAAGACCTGCACGCCTGTCTCGCTGCAGGCGGTCCCCAACGCGCTGATTCACATCGCGCTGCGCTGCTGAAGTAAGATGGTGATGATGGGCGTGCTGTCCCGGTTCGGGCTGATTGCTGCCGTATGCGTCGCGGCGTGCAAGGTCCCGAATGCGAGCGACGGCTCGGTCGATGCGAGCTTGCGCGAGCTGTGCGGCAACAAGTTCCTCGATACGGGCGAAGTCTGCGACGACGGCAACGAGAAATCCGGCGATGGCTGCGCTGCGGATTGTCAATCCGACGAGACGTGCGGCAACGGCGTCATCGATGTCGGCGAAGCGTGCGACGACAGCAACAACATCGGCGGCGACGGCTGCAGCATCGACTGCAAGTCCGATGAGACATGCGGCAACGGCGTGCGTGACATCGGGCAGGGCGAGACATGCGACGACGGCAACTCCGTCGCCGGCGACGGCTGCAGCACGAAGTGCCAGGTGTCAGAGAGTTGTGGGAACGGCATCGTCGATGTGGGCGAGGAGTGCGATGCGATGAACCAGTTCACCGCGACGTGCGATCCGGACTGCACGCGCCCGGCGTGCGGCGACGGCGTGAAGAACACGGTCGCTGGCGAAGGCTGCGACGATGGCAACTCGATCGCCACCGACGCGTGCGACAACTCGTGCCGCAATCCCATCTGCGGCAACGGGCTCGTCGAGGGTGCCGAGCAATGCGACGACGGCGATTCGAAGAACAACGACGAGTGCCTGACCACCTGCACGACCCCGCGCTGCGGCGACGGCTACACGTGGATGATGCACGAGGAGTGCGACGACGGAAACACGAGTCAGACCGACGCATGCCTTGTCAATTGTGTGGCGGCGAGCTGCGGCGATGGCTACATCCGCGCGGGCTACGAGCAGTGTGAAGACGGCAACACGATCACGAGCGACGCGTGCGTGTTTTGCCAGAACGCGCGCTGCGGCGATGGCTACGTACACACCGGCTACGAACAATGCGACGACGGCAACCCATACACGACGGACGCGTGCATCAACTGCGTGCCGTCGCGTTGCGGTGACGGCTACGTGCGTGCCGGTTACGAGTATTGCGACAGCGGTGGCAACAACGGCTTGAGCGGCTACTGCAACACCTCGTGCTCGGGATACGTCCCATAATACTTCGTGTAGGCCGACGACCTACTGCGGCTCGTACTAAACTAGAGGAGGGATGGCGATCGCGGCACCGCGTTATCCGCGACCGGGCACGGTGCTGCTCGGCAAGTATCGCGTCGATCGCTGCATCGGCGAAGGCGGCATGGGTGCCGTGCTGCAGGCGCACCACATCGATCTCGAGGATCCCGTCGCGATCAAGGTGCTGCTGCCCGAGATGCTCGATCGCCAGGAGATCGTGCAGCGCTTTCTGCGCGAGGCGCGCGCCGCGGTCAAGCTCAAGGGCGAGCACATCGCGCGAGTGATCGATGTCGGCCGCCTCGATGCCGACGTCGACGGCAACTTCGAGGGCGTGCCCTACATCGTGATGGAGTACCTCGAGGGCTCGGACCTCAATGCGATCATCAAGGCGCACGGTCCACAGGAGCCGCCCATAAGCGTCGATCTGATGATGCAGGCGTGCGAGGCGATCGCCGAGGCGCACTCGCTCGGCATCATCCATCGCGACATCAAGGCATCGAATTTTTTCATCACGTGGACCGGCGAGGATCATCCGCCGCATCTCAAGGTGCTCGACTTCGGCATCGCGACGACACCGAAGGGCACGAGCGAGCTCACCGATGGCGGTCAGATCATCGGCACGCCGGCGTACATGGCGCCGGAGCAAATGCGCTCGTCGCGATTGGCCGACGTTCGCAGCGACATCTGGTCGATGGGTGTCGTGCTCTACGAGATGCTCGAGGGCGAGCGCCCGTTCCGCTCCGAGGCGTACTCGGATCTCTGCTTGAAGGTCGGCATGGATCCGCCGGAGCCGATGGTGCAACCCGCGGTGCCCGATGGCTTGCGGGCGGTCGTGATGAAGTGCCTCGAGAAGTCCGTCGAGCGGCGCTATCAAACGGTCGCGCAGCTGTCGTTCGACCTCATGCCGTTTGCATCCGATGGTGTGACCGCGCGCGCGTCCGTCGAGCAATGCGCGCGCATGCTCACGCGGCGCTCGTCGCGGATGCTCGATGTCGCGCGTACATCCGATGATCTGCCGTCGCCGCCGCGGCTGACCGCGACGAGCCAAGCCGTGGGCGAGCCATCGACGAATCCGATCGGCACGCCGTTGAGTGATTCGCCGTCGCGCCCGAACACCGTGTTCGATCCGGCGCTGCCGCGAACGCCGACGAGCGTGAACCAGAGCAGCGGCGAGGTGATGGAGCCGCTGATTCCGCCCCATCGAGGGTTGGTCGTGGTGACGAGCTTTCTGTTCGCGGTCGCGATCTTTGGTGGCGGAGTGCTGCTCTTCGCGAAACGCAGCGGCGGGGACGACGATACGGCAGCCGCGATGCAGCCCGAGGAGGTGCCGGCCGTGCAGGAGCCGCCGCATCCGCCGGTGATCGTGGCGCCGCCGCCGATCGAGTCGGCGAAGTCGGTGGCGCCGATCGAGCCGCCGAAGAAGCCGCCGGTGAAGGTTGTCGAGCCGCCGAAGGTGAAGAAGGTGGTCAAGGCGCCTGTCGTGAAGAAGGAGCCGGTGGCGACGCCGCCGCCGAAGCCGGCCGATGATGATCCGTACTCATCGCGGAGATAGTGGATACGTTCGCGCGTGGCAGGGCGCCCATGTGGGCGCTGGCCACCTCGTTTGCGACATGCTTGTGCGCTCCGGTCACGAGCGGTTGGAAGAGCGCATGCGTTCCGCAGTCGTGTGGCGTCCGGGCGTGGGCGTTCTGTAGGTCGCGAACACGTCGCGCGTGGCGGCAGGGCGCCCACGTGGGCGCTGGCCACCTCGTTGCGATTCGGCGCGCAGTCGTAGTCAGCGCTTTCGACATGCTTGTGCACTCCGTGCGCCTCGGTCACGAGCGGTCGGAAGAGCGAATGCGATCTGCAGTCGTGTGGCGTCCGGGCGTGGGCGTTCTGCAGGTCGCGAGCACGTCGCGCGTCGCGGCAGGGCGCCCACGTGGGCGCTGGCCACCTCGTTTGGGATTCGGCGCGCAGTCGTAGTCAGCGCTTCGACATCCTTGTGCGCTCCGGTCACGAGCGGTCGGAAGAGCGAATGCGTTCTGCAGTCGCGTGGCGTCCGGGCGGGGCGTTCTGCAGGTCGCGAACACGCGATACAAGTCTCGCGTGCCGAGAGCTCGATCGCCGTGCGGCTGCGAGCCTCCCGGGTGGGAATCCTCGAGGATTTTTTCGGTGAAGACCAAATTTTTTGTTGACACGATTTGCGGACCGCGCGTGCGCGTTTGGCGATGTTCGTCGCTATCGATCGTCAGACGCGATGGTTTCGCGCGTGCGCGCGTTGAACGCGATGAGCGTCGATTCTCGACGACGATGTGGAAATCGTCGCAAAGTACGCGAACGGCGGCGCCGAAATATCACGTGCTAGATCTCGACGCATGTTGAGGGATGAATCTGTCGAGGTGACGCCCACGTGGGCGCCGGATGCAACGACGGTTGGATTTCGCGAGATCGATCGCCAGCTGCGATCTATCGCGAAGCGGCGCGCGGGGCTGGATGTCGAAGAAGCGCGCTGGTTGCGCGAGGCGGAGAAGGAGCGCATCTGGCGTAAGCTTGGATTCTCGACGGTGCTTGAATACCTCGAGGATGTCTTCGGCTACGCGCCTCGGACCGCGATGGAACGTTTGCGTGTCGCGAAGGAGCTCGGCGAGCTTCGCGGTCTCGAAGAGGAGCTTTGCCATGGCCGGCTATCGTGGTCGGCGGCGAAGGAGCTCAGTCGCGTGATGACACCCGCGACGGAAGCCGCGTGGCTCGCACGTGCGCGCGGCAAGAATCTGCGCGACATCGAAGAGCTTGTTGCCGGTCGCAAGAAGGGCGACGACCCAGATGCGAAGCAGGATCCCGACTTGATGACACGAAAGCTCGTCGTCGAGCTGCCGCAACGGATCGACGCCTTGGTTCAGCAATGTCGAGCTGCCGCCGCTGATGAGCTCGGGCATCACATCGATGATGCCCATCTCATCGAGATGCTATGCCGATGCTTCCTTCTGCAGCCGACCGCGGCCAGCGGTAAGCCGGCACCGCCCGCGCATCGCATCGTGATCCATCGTTGTGATGATTGCGCTCGCGCGTGGCAGGAGGGCCGAGGACGCCGTGTACAGATCGAGCCCGACGATCTTCGCTTGGCCGAGTGCGATGCCGATATGGTCGACGAGGAATCCACGACTACGAAGTCGATCCCGCAGCCCGTTCGCAAGCAGGTGTGGGCGCGCGACCGCGGGCGCTGTCGCGTGCCCGGCTGTCGCGCGACACGCAACCTCGACATTCATCATCTCGTCCATCGCGCGCATGGCGGCGATCACCAGCCATCCAATCTCCTGGTGCTGTGCTCCGGCCATCACAAGCTGCTGCACTCCGGCCAGTTGTCGATCACAGGTCTCGCCCCGGATCAGCTCCACTTTGTACGTGACGGCAAGCCGCTACCGACCAACGCTGCGGCCGTCACATCGCAGTCACCGAGCGCACCCAATGTCGACCGCCGCGATGCCATCTCCGAGGCGAATCGCCCAAGGCGCTCGTCAGCAAATCGGTTCGGCGAGGTCGTGACGTTCGAGCAAGCCAAACGTGCGCTCGTAGACCTCGGCTACAAGGGACGCGCGGCGCATCAAGCGTTGCTCGAAGCCCGCGCTCACGTAGGCGGTGACGCAAGTGTCACCGAGCTCGTGAAGGCCGTCATCGTGCACGGGGCGATCGACCCCAACGACAGCGACAACATCAAACTTGCATCCACGGCACTGGACCGGCTCGGCTACGCGACGACGATCGCAAGATCGGCTGTCAAGGTGGCTAGCGCCCACGTGGGCGCCACCGCCGACCTCGAAACGCTGATCCGTGAGGCACTTCGTCGGTGCATCTCGATGGCCTCGACGACGTAGCCGGATCGAATCTCCCGATATCCGCACAACGACCTTTCTCGTGGCCTCGCCGGCCGATCGTCACTGCACGACGCTGCTGGTCTTCACACACGTCGCGCGACGTCGATCAACGAAAACTCCCGGGACGTTCGTGGCCGCACCGCGCTTGCGCTCTCGTCACGCGAGACTTGTATCGCGTGCGCGACCTGCAGAACGCCCACGCCCGGACGCCACACGACTGCAGAACGCATTCGCTCTTCCGACCGCCGGTGACCGCGCCCCGTCCGCGAGCACTTTGCTGTCATCGCACGCGCTGCAAATAGCAACATCACCGAACCACACGCCGCACTAACTGCTCGTCCCCACTGCGCCACACGCTGGCACGGCACCTGCCATGCGACGGGGCATGCTTCGCCTCGCTGTGCTCGTACTCGCGCTTGCCGCGTGCGTCGAGACGCCCGTTCAGACAGCTGCCGCGCCCCTTGTCGGCGTCGACGGCAGCACCGACTCCGCCGACCGCAACTGCAACATCGTGCTGCGAGACCTCGACCGCCCCTGGACGGGCTTCGATTACGAGATGCACGACGGGCACTGGGTGTGGGTCGGCACCATCGAAATCTCCGAGGCGGCTGCTTCCGAGGGACTCGTCCCAACCCTGATCTACCAGTCCGGTGCGAGCGCCTGGTACGAGGTCGCCGCGACACCAGCGCAGGCGGCACCGACACCGGGATTCGCGCGCTTCACCGTTCGCCTCGACGAGCACGTGCCGGGCCCCGGCTCCACCGACTCGGTGCAAGCGGTGCCGTTCTTGCGCATGCCGCAGGGCGGCCGTCTCTTCGACCACAACCGCAACAGCGCCGACACGGCGAACTACGTGATGACCTCGCCGGATTACGCGATCTGGCGCAACGACGCCATCTGCGTGCCACCGACGGGCCCGCAGCGCGCGCGGCTTGTCTTCGACGCGGATTGGACGCAGCACCGCGAGGGCGTGATCGCGCCGGGCGGCGAGGTCACGATCGCGTACGCGCAGACGCGTCTCGACGGCTGCAAGAAGTTCCAGAACGGCTACGAGCTCTGGGACATCACCGCGCACGTGCTGTTCCAGCCGGGCAATCAGCTGCGCGCCGCGAGCGTGCGCGGCGGCTCGACGACGATGACCGTGCCGAACGATGCGCGCAGCATCACGGTGTGGTTCGAAGCGACGAACACGTCGGGCTGTCATCAGTGGGATTCGAACTTCGGTGCGAACTACGTCTTCGACGCGGCGACTCCACCGCAGTGGGTCGGCAACATGAGCTCGCTCATGACGCGCGACACGAGCGGCGACATCTGCGGCGGCACACCGGCATCGCAGGGCTTTTCGTTCGACACCTGGGTGCGCCAGCGCGCCGCGATCACGAACCTGTGCTTTCAGGTCTACCAACCCGGCTTGACCGACCTCGATGACCCCGAGCTGTGGACGAAGCTCGATGTCAGCATTCGCTGGCGCGGCGACGGGCAGAATGTGTGGCACACGCAATACGTCAACTTCGATCGCCGCGTCGGTAACGACGCGCGGTATGCGCTGTCGTGGCGCGAGCTCGATCCGTTCCGGCCGTATCATTGCCCCGACGTTCCGACGACACCCGACGGCACGTACCTGCAGGCGCGGCTCGACTATTACATCGTCGTCAACGGCTACGAGCTGCGGCCCGTCCCGGGCGCGGCATTCTCCGGCACGTTCACCGATTACAAAGACGACTACTGGCGCTCGCAGAACTGTCAGTAGCGGCGGCGGCGAACGAGCACAAACAACAAGGCGACGAGCCACAGGCTGCCGCCGCGTCCGCTCGAGCAACAGAAATAACTCTCGCTGACATCGACCGCGACCATTCGCGGCTTATCGATCACGTGCCGCTCGCCAACCGTGTCATAGCGGAACTCGAGCGTGCGCGAATCAGCAGCAGCGAGGTGATCGTAGTCAACATCGATGACGCCACCGCGCGCGTCGATCCGATACAGAACTAGCTCCGGCGCGTACGCAGCCGCGACATCGGCAACGTCTCCGGCCGTCAGCGTGAAATCCAAGTGCGGCCGCGCACGCCCGTTGTTCCGCACGGCGCCCCCGTACTGCAGCTGCACGAGTTGCGCAAGATCATCGGCATCGACGGGCGTGTCAGCATCGATGTGCGTCGCATCGGGCTCGATGAACGCGAAGTTGCCGCTGCAGATGTCCCAGAAGCCGAGTGGCGAGTAGCACGACTCCGGGCAATCGGGATACGTGACATCGACGTGCGCGATCGTGAGCGGTCGCACAACACGCTCGCTCGTGCAGCCGATCAACACGAACAGGAGAAGCTTCATCGCGCCCCAACGGCTCGCTCGAAGCTCACTTACGGTTTCAGATCGGCAAGTGGTGGCATTGCGGCGAGCTCGCGCCACTTGAGCGCGACGACACCGACGACGATCATCGCGACGGCACCACCGACGACGATCGCCGGAACGACGCCGATCAGCCACGCGGCTGCACCGGATTCTGCGATGCCGAGCTCGTTGGACATGCCGATGAACACGAAGTGCACCGACGAGACGCGACCGCGAATCGCATCCGGCACGACCATCTGCTCGAGCGTGAGGCGAATGACGACGCTGATGTTGTCGAGCGCGCCGCACGCGAAGAGAAGCGCGAGCGAAAGCGGGAACGAGGTCGACAGCCCGAACGCGATCGTCGCGAGGCCGAACAGCGCGACGACGATCAGCAGCACGCGGCCAGGGCGCTGCCACGCGGGCAGGGCGCCGCCGACGAGCGCCATCGCGACGGCGCCAGCGGATTGCGCAGCGCGCAAGAACCCAAAGCCGATCGGCCCGACGTGCAAAATGTCGATCGCGACCGCCGGCAACAGGGCCGTGACGCCGGCGAACAGCACCGCGAACATGTCGAGCGTGAGCGCGGGCAAGAGGAGTGGCGACTTGAAGATGAAGCGAAGGCCGACGCGCCAATCGCGGCGCGCCGCCGCCGCGGCTTCGGGCGCCACCACGCGCGGCGCCGGCAGCGACCGATACATCACGGCCGAGGCGAGGCCGGTGATGGCGATCGCTGCGTAAACGGCGCTTGGCACGAGGACGTTGAGCGCGAAACCGGCAAGGGCGGGACCCGTGATCGACGCGAGCTCTTGCAAGCTGGCGCTCAGCCGATTCGTCCGGATCAGATCGTCGCGCGCGATGATCATCGGAATCAGCGACAGACTCGCCGGCGAGTGGACCGCGGTGATGCAGCCGTACACGAGCAACAGTGCGAGATAGACGACGACCGGCGCACTCACGATCGACGCGAGCGCGAGGCCGAGGCCGATGACGCCGGCGAGCGCCGCCGCCGTCGTCGAAAGCAGTCGCCGATCGACACGATCGACGAGGTTGCCGACAGGCACGAACAGCAGCACGACCGGCAGCACCTGCACGACTCCGACGGCGGCGAGCACGAGCGTATCGTGCGTGCGCGCGTAGAGCTCCCACAGAACCGTCGCAGACAGCACGGTGCGGCCAAACGTGTTCAGCGAGCGCGCCCCGACTAACCGACCGATCGGGCTCTCGTTCACTGCGAGGCGATGCTACTAGAAGTGCCAACCGATCGCAGCGGTGGCGCCGCCTTCGACGGGCGAGACTTCCATGGTCGGCATTACGCGCCGCGGCCGATTGAGAATCGTCCACACGGCGCCACCAACAGCGACAACGCCGCCGGCGATCATCGCCGTGACGCCGATCTTGCCGTTGAGCTCGGCATCGTTTCGCTTGTCCCTGAGCGCCTGATTATCCGGCAGGTCCGCGGGACAGCCGTTTGGGCAATCGCGCGCGAACTGCTGCTCGAACTCGGTCATCTGCTGGCGCGCGGAAAGCCAGAACCCGAGCCCGCCGGCGGCGATCCCGGCGCCCGCGGAAAATACGGTCCATGGCACCCAACGCGGCGTCGCGTATTCGAGCTTGACGACGGACTCGACGGGCACCAGCGCGATCTTTTCGCTCGCGGTCTTTGCGCCCAGGACGACGAGTCGACGCGCGAATGTCATGTAGTCCTTCTTCTCGACAACGAGCGCATGCTCGCCGGTAAGCACGCGCGTCTTCTGCTTACCGGGACCCTTGAACCACGGCTTGCCGTCGAGGAGGATCTGCGCATTCGGTTCGCCGCACTCGATCTCGATGCTGCCGACGCGGCCGCTGACGAGTTTCTGGTAATCGAGCGCGCGCTGGTATTCCTCCGCCGAGAACGGTGACTGACCGAAGCGCAACGCGGCCTCGAGATCATCGACGGCTTCGAGATAGCGATCGAGCCGGATCTCGACGACGGCGATATTGTAGCGAATCTTCGGGTGGTCCCAGAGTGCGACGGCCGTCTTGTACTTCTCGAGCGCCGGTCCATGCGCCTGTTGCGCGAACAGCTGATTACCCTCGGCGAAGAGCGCGTTCGCTTTCGTCTGGTTCTCCTTGCTGACGCCTTGCTCCCACGGATCGTCGGCGTACGCCGTTGCGGCCGCACAAACGATCGCGATCGAGATCAGCATGCGCATGGTCATTTCTTCTTTCCGAGCAGATCGCCGGTCGCAATGCCCGCTTGCTGCAATTCTCGCTCTGCCGACTGCAGCTTCGCGCGCTCTTTCGCGAGCAGCGCCTCGACCTCGCGCTTGGCCGCCTTCGCTTCCTCGCTCGCTTTCTGTGCACGCTGCTGCTCGGCTTCGGCCTTCTTCTTCGCGACTTCGGCCTCCGCGACTTGCCTCGTCAGCGCTTTGTTCACGTCCTGCAGCTGCTCGCGCGACATCTCCTTCGACTGTGCGAGGTCTTGCTCGGCGAGCTTGCGCTTCGCTTCTTCCGCGTAGCGGTCTTTCTCCGCCGCTTCGCGCGCGCGCTTCTCCGACTCGAGAGCGTCGACTTTGCCTTGCAGCTGGCCTTTCGCCTCGAGCGCGACCTTGCGATCGATCTGCGCTTGCGCGGCCTTCTCCTGCGCTTCGCTCTCCGCGAGCTTGATCTTGACGATCGCGAACGAGCCGCCCGCGATGACGAGTCCGAGCGTCGTCAGGATCGCGGCGAACGCGATGACGACGCGCCGGCGGCCGCGCGAGAGCTGCTTCTTGATCGCCGCCAGGAACAGCTTCTCGTTCTCGGAGAGATCGAGCACGTTGCGCTTGGCATGCGCGAGCGCCTCTTGTGCGGTTGCGCCGCGCCACACGAGATCGTTCGGCTTGCCGCGCGCGATCCATTGCTTTGCGGCTTGCCGCAGCTCGTGTGTGAAGGCCCGCATCGCATTGCCTTCTTCGAGCCAGCGGCGCAGCGTCGGCCACTCGGTGATCAGCATCTCGTGCACGATCTCGACGGTCGCGACCTGATCCGGGTCGGTGTGCATGTGGATCAGACGCGCACGCACGAGCTGATCGAGGATGCGTTCGACCTCTTGTTGATCCGCCGATAGCGAGAGCAGCTCGCGTTTGTCGACGACGGCGCGTGTGCCATCGGGCGTGACGAGGCGGGTCATCACGGCGCGCAGCAGCGCCTGGTTCTCCGATGGCACGGCCGATGCGACTTGATCGGCGTGGCGCGCAAACGCGCCGCCGACGCCACCCATCTGATGATACGCCGCGACCGTGAGCAGCTTGCGCTGGCGATCGCGCGCTTCCCACAGCCGGCTTGCCGCAAACGACAGCAGCGGTAGTGCGCCGCGGCTCGTCGCGGTCTGCATCATGTCTTCGACGATCGCCGAATCCTCGAACGCGTAGCCGGCGAGCTCGGCCGGCCGCTCGAGTGCCTCGCGCAGGTTCTCCTGATCGGGCGCCGTCAAGAAGAACAGGCCGCGCGACAGCTCGGTCAAGAATGTCTTGTGACCGGCGAGCCGATCGAGGAAGTCGGCGCGCATCGACAAGACGACGCGCACGGGTGACCCCGGATCGTCGGCGGCGGCGAGCAGAGCGGCGAGGAATAACCGCCGAACGTCATCGCTGTCGCACAGCGTGAACAGCTCTTCGAGCTGATCGACGACGACGAGCACGCGCGTGTTGCGTCGCGTGGCGGCCTGCCGCAACAGCGCGCCGAACAACCCGGGCGCATCTTGCAGCTGTGCGATCAGATCGTGCGCGCTCTCACCGGTCGCGAGCGTTTCTTCGAGCACGGCCGCGAGGCGGTGCAGCGGAATGCGCCCCGGTCGCAGCACGCGCACCTGCCAGTTGCCGCCGGTGGCACGAATCGCGGGCACGAGGCCGGCGTGAACGAAGGATGATTTGCCGACGCCCGAGGGACCGATGACGGCGAGCAGCGGCCACGTTTCGAGCTGCGTCAGCGCCGTGCGGATCTCGTTCGAGCGACCGAAGAAATACTTCGCATCGTCCTCCGAAAATGGTGCGAGCCCACGATACGGGCACACTTCGCCGGTCGGCCGCTCGGCGCGCGGAATCAAAAACGTCTGCAGATCGACGAGGAGCTCGCTCGCGCTCTGATAGCGCTGCGGCTTTCCCTTCTCGAGGCAGCGGTCGATGATCGCGACGAGCTCGCGCGGAATCGTCGGGTCGCGCGACGCGATGCTCGGCAGCGGCGTGGTGAGATCGCAGAGGCGCTCGCGCAACTTGTTCGGCGCCATCGAACCGGCGGGATGCACGCCGGTCAGCGCACGCCAGAACATGATGCCGACCGCCCAGATGTCGGAGAGATGATCGACGACGCCGGCGCCGAACTGCTCCGGCGACATATACGGCACCGTTCCGACGAGCGAGTTCGAGCCGGCGAACGTCACCTCGAGCTGCTCTTCGGAGATGGCTGCCATCGCAGCGGTCTCCGCGGCGCGCACGGCTTCGCTTTCGCTGCGCTCGGTGAGGCGCGCGACGCCGAAGTCGAGCACCTTCACCTGACCGCGGCCGGTGACGACGATGTTGCTTGGCTTGAGATCGCGGTGAACGATGCCGTGCTCGTGGGCGCGTTCGAGCGCGCGCACGACCGGCACCATCAGCTCGACGAATTGCCGCAACGACGGCTTCGTGTCGAGGATCTCGGAGAGCGTCTTGCCCTCGAGATATTCGAGGACCATGTACGGCAAGCCCTCGTGCTCGCCGACTTCGTAGATCGTGACGATGTTCTCGTGCGTGCAGCGCGCCGTTGCGCGTGCCTCGACGAGGAAGCGCTGTACGAAGTGGGCATCGTCGCGCAGCAAGAATTTGATCGCGACCTTGCGACCAAGCTTCGTATCGCGGCCGAGAAACACCTGACCCATGCCGCCGCGCGCGATCTCGCGAATCAGCTCGAAATGGCCAATCGTTTTGTTCTGCGAGAAATCGAGCGGCTGCGCGGAGTCGCCTTTTTTGCGGCCACTCTCGGAGCGCGGATCGCGCATCGCGAGCGGCTGCGCGGCTTGCGTGACCGCGGCGGCGCGCGCATCGGCGAGGTGGACCGCGCGAGTCGCGGGCGTGACGAGCGTTTGCGGTGCGGGCCGCGCCGTCGTCGGCGCATCGTCGCGACGAACGACGTGCGGCATGGACGATCGAACCGGCGCCAAGCCCGGATCCGTCTTCGTGCGACCCACCGACGACCATGGTACCGCGACGGTCGATTGACCGGCGATGTGGGTACGGCCACCACACGTTCGTCAGTGGATTCGCGGCACGATCGGTCGCGACGAGAGAATCTCCGCTTCGATCCGCGCGAGCTCGATGGCGCGCGCGTGCCACGTATCGGGGCACGTATCACGCGCGAGCGAGAGGAACGTGTCGCGATGACGATGCTCGGCGCTCGCGAGGCTCGCGTAGAGCTGCCGATCTTTCGCATCGCCGAGCGAGCGCGCGAGTAGCTCGAGGCGCTCGGCGGAGCGTCCCTCGATGACGGCGAACACGAGCAAGCGATCGAGCAGCCGCTCCGGTTCGTGCTTGCGCACGTGTTCGCGCAGCGCGGCAGCGTAGTCATCGCCATGATCGTACGCGGCGGGCTGCTCGCGCCGAGCCATCAGTTGCGAGACCTGGATCACGTGGCGCGTCTCGTCGTGCGCGAGCCGCGCCATTGCTGCGACGAGGTCGGCGCGCTCGGGATAACTGCGCATGAGTGAGAGCGCGGATTGCGCGGCCTTGCGCTCGCAGTGCAGGTGATCGGCGTGCACGGCATCCAGATCCGAGAGCGCGATGTCGAGCCAGCGCGGGTCGCTCGCAACCAGTGGCAGTGCATCACTCAACTGCGGAATCACGCGACTGGTGTACCATCCCCCGAGAAAGGCGCTGCGGTGAAGAAGGAGACGAAGCGATTCAGCGAGGAGTGCCTCGCCGGCCTCAGGCGTGCGAAAGAGCTGCGGCCTACGGTGATCAGCTCCGCGCGGTCCATCGAGCAAACGCTCGCCCTCTATAACGAGCTGCTGATGGCGGCAAGCTGCACGAACGCGCTTGCGGGCCTGATGTCAGAGGTCCATCCCGACGAGGCGATCCGCGATGCGGCACGCGAATGCGAGCAGGATGTGTCGCGGTTCTACTCGGACCTCGCGCTCGATCGCGACATGTACGACGCGCTCGCCGCCGTCGATGTCAGCGGCTCCGATCTGGATACGCAGCGCTTTCTCGAGCACACGTTGCGCGATTACAGGCGCGCCGGCGTCGACAAACCGCCCGAGGTTCGCGAGCGCCTCAAGCAGATCGATGAAGAGCTGACGCGCCTCGGCCAGCAATTCTCGAAAAACATCTCCGAGGACGTGCGCGCGATCGAGATCAAAGATCCAGCGCGCCTCGCCGGGCTTCCGCCGGATTTCATCGCCGCGCATCCACCCGATGCGAACGGGACGATTCGCATCACGACGGATTATCCCGACTACAACCCGTTCATGACGTACGCGGCCGATGACGAGCTCCGCCGCGAGCTCTACATCAAGTTTCGCAGCCGCGCCGATCAACAAAATGAAGCGGTGCTGCGCGACATCTTGAAGCTGCGCGCCGAGAAGTCGGGCTTGCTCGGCTATCGCGATTGGGCCGATTACATCACCGCCGACAAGATGATCCAGAACGGCGACCGCGCCGCCGAGTTCATCGAGCGCGTGTGGAAGCTCGCGTGGCCGCGCGCGGAGCAGGACTACGCCGAGCTGCTGCGCCAGCTGCGCGCGATCAAGCCGAACGCGAGCGAAGTCGCGGATTGGCAAAAGGTGTGGCTCGAGAACCTCGTCAAGAAAGAGCGCTACGAGGTCGATGCGAGTGAAGTGCGCCAGTACTTCCCATACGAGCGCGTGCTCGCGGGGCTGCTCGAGATCACATCGGAGATCTTCGAGATCGAGTACGTAGCGGTGCGCGACACGCAGCCGTGGCACGCGAGCGTGCTCGTCTACGACGTCATGCGCGCAGGCAACAAGCTCGGGCGCATCTACCTCGACATGCACCCGCGCGATGGCAAGTACAAACACGCGGCGCAGTTTCCGCTCAAAGATGGCGTGCGCGGCGTGCAGCTGCCCGAAGGCGTGCTCGTCTGCAATTTCCCACAGCCCACGACCGGCACCGCATTAATGGAGCACGACGACGTCGTCACGATGTTCCACGAGTTCGGGCATCTCATGCACCACGTGCTCGGCGGTCATCAGCGTTGGATCACGCAGAGCGGCGTCGCGACGGAGTGGGATTTCGTCGAGGCGCCATCGCAGATGTTCGAGGAATGGGCGTGGAGCTACGAGACGCTCGCGCGGTTCGCGCGCCATCACGAGACGGGCGCGGTGATTCCCAAAGAGCTCGTCGACAAGATGCGGCGCGCCGATAAATTCGGCCTCGGCACCGCGACGGTGCAGCAGATTTTCTACGCGGCGATCTCGCTTGGCTTTCATCGCGCGAATCCCGACGCGCTCGATCAGCTCGGCGAAGTGCAGCGCCTGCAGAAGCGCTACACGCCATTTACATATGTGCCCGGGACGCGCTTCCACGCGTCGTTCGGTCATCTCGTCGGCTATTCGGCGATGTACTACACGTATCAATGGTCGCTCGTCATCGCGAAGGACCTGCTGACGCCGTTCGAGCAGAAGGGCCTGATGGCGAAAGATGTGACCCGCGCTTATAGAGATAAAGTGCTCGCACCTGGCGGAAGTCGCGATGCAGCCGACTTGGTGCGCGAATTTCTAGGGCGCGATTACGATTTTGCGGCGTACGAACGCTATCTGGTCGCTTGATCGTTACAAGTCCATACAAAACAGCGCGGTTGATTGATTGATTGGCCTCGCTCCATCACTCATCGTGTTTGTCGGAGGAGATACACACGATGAAGAAGCTCACGTTGGCGTTTGCGATTGCCATGGCGTTCGTCTCGTTCGGCTGCAAGAAGAAGAGTGCCGGAGGCGGAGCCGCCGAGGCTATGGCCAAGATGACCGAGTTCAAGGACGAGATGTGCAAGTGCAAGGACGCCAAGTGCGCCCAAGACGTCTCGGACAAGATGACGAAGTGGAGCCAGGAGCAGTCGAAGAATCAAAAAGAGCCGCCGAAGATGTCCGAAGAGGACCAGAAGAAGGCGGCCGCGATTGGCGAGGAGATGGGCAAGTGCATGCAGACCGCGATGAGCGCGGGCATGACGGGCAGCGCCGAGGGTGGCAGCGCGGCAGCTCCTCCGCCGGCTGAAGGCGCGGCACCTCCGGCCGAGGGCAGCGCAGCGGCCCCGCCCGCCGGTGGCGACATGAAGAAGGAAGAGAAGAAGGAAGAGAAGAAGTAAGTTAACGACTCGCAGCGCGAGCCGGGGAGCGGGTTCCTATGGGGGCCCGTTCTTTTTTTCGGTGACGATCTCGTCGGGAGCGTAGCGATGAAACGACCGATCGTTACAAGTCGATACATTGCTGAGATCGCGGACAAAGCTCCGTTGATGCTCGATTGCCTGGCTTATTGAAACGCTCGATCGTGGATGCACCTAAAGGAGACCCGGATGAAGAAGATGACCTTCGCGTTGGTATCGGCATTGGCCCTGATGTCGTTTGGCGCCTGCAAAAAGAAGACGGCGAACAACGCGGGCGAGGCGATGTCGAAGATGACCGAGTTCAAGGACGAGATGTGCAAGTGCAAGGACGCGAAGTGCGCCCAAGACGTCTCGGACAAGATGACGAAGTGGAGCCAGGAGCAGTCGAAGAACCAAAAAGAGCCGCCGAAGATGAGCGACGCCGATCAGAAGAAGGCGGCCGCGATCGGCGAGGAGATGGGCAAGTGCATGCAGACCGCGATGGGCGCGGGTGGTGCGGCACCGGCGCCGGGCGCAGCGCCCGCAGCCGCGGCGGGTGACTTGCCGGCGGAGTGCGGCGAGTACAAGGCGGCGATCGAGAAGCTCTCGACGTGCGACAAGATGCCTCAACAAGCGCGCGATGCGCTGAAGAAAGCGTTCGACGACGCCTCGGCCGGTTGGGCAAATCTGCCTGCGGAATCGAAGGCGAGCCTGTCGACCGCGTGCAAGGCGGGCACCGACGCTGTGATGTCGGCCGCGAAGCAGACCTGTGGTTGGTAAAGCTTAGTTCGTTAGTGGTCGTTGAAACGGCTCGCGCAAGCGGGCCGTTTCGTCATTTGTACCTCGCCGGTCCTCGCTCGCGGTTCCCCTGGGCGCCGCTGCGCTCCTCCGGACCGGCTCGGTAACCTATCCCCGTGTCAGATCGCGCGTGATGTTCTTCTGGTGCGCTTCGAGCGTGCCGCCGCCGATCTCGATCAGCTTCGCGTCGCGCCAGAATTGCTCGACGCGATACTCGGTGCAGTAGCCATAGCCGCCGAGAACTTGGATCGCTGCGTCGGCGACTTCTTTGCCGGCTGTCGATGCGAACAGCTTCGCCGCATCGGTACCGAGGCGATTGCGGCGATGCGGCCCGACGGTTGCCGCGACCGAGTAGATCAGCGCGCGCATCGCTTCGACCTTCGCGTAGCTGTCGCCGATGTAGCGCTGGATCTGACCGTGCTCGTGCAGCGGTTTGCCGAAAGTGCGGCGCTCCTGCGAGTAGCGCACCATCGCGTCGAGGCAGCGGCGCGCGATGCCGAGGCTCATCGCGGAGAGGCCGAGCCGCTCGATCTCGAGATTGCGCATCATGTTCGTGATGCCGCCGCCCTCGCTGCCGAGAAGGTTCTCCGCAGGCACGCGGCAGTTATCGAAGATGAGCTCACTCATCGATGACGCGCGCATACCGAGCTTGGGAATCTTCGGGCTCGTCGAAAATCCGGCGAAGCCGCGCTCGACGACGAATGTCGTGATCCGATCATCGAGCTTCGCGTAGACGAGCGCGACGTCACACTCGGGGCCATTCGTGATGAATGTCTTGCGACCATCGAGCACGTAGCCATCGCTGTCGCGACGCGCGATCGTCTGCATGCCGAGCACGTCGGTGCCGACGGCTGGCTCGGTCATGCCCATCGCGCCGATGTGCTCGCCGGTGAGCACCTTCGGCAAGTAGCGCTTGCGCTGCGCTTCGTTGCCGGCCCAGTAGAAGTTGTTGACGAAGAGCAGCGCGTGCGCGAGGTAGCCGAGCGTGAAGCCGGGGTCGGCGTAGGAGAGCTCGTCGTGAACGATCACTGCGGCGGTTGCATCGAGGCCGGCGCCGCCATCGGCTTCCGGGACCGTGATGCCGAGCAGGCCGAGCTTGCCGAGCTCGCGCAGCAGCGCGACGTTGAACGTGCCTGCTTCGTCGTGGGCCATCGCCTGCGGCTCGAGTCGCGTCTGCGCGAACTGGCGCACGGTTTGGCGAATCAGCTCGTGCTCTTCTGACACCATGCGGAGCGTACCGTACCATCGTACGTAGAGCTGATGCCCGGTCTCGATCGATGGTTACAAAGTCAGCCCGCGGTGCTGGTCGGCAATCCGACCGCGCAGTCGGGCAAGGCTGCGGACTGGATCCGGCACGCGCGTGCGCTGCTCGATGACGCCGGCGTGCCGCATAAATTCGTCGCGACCGAGCCCGAAGGCGCGACGATCGAACGCATCCGCGAGCTGATCGACAATAGCGGCACGCGCGTCGTCATTTATATGGGCGGCGATGGCACGTTCGCCGAGGTCGCGAAGGGAATCCTCGCATCGCAGCACGCGGCCGATGTCGCGATGGGCATGTTGCCGACAGGCACCGCGAACGATCAGGGCAAGTCGTTCGGCCTCGATGCCGGGCCATGGGCGCTCGAGCGCAACGTCGAGGTCGTCGCCGGCGGCTACACGTTTTCGTGCGATGTCGGCCGGCTCGTGATCGAGCGCGGCCTCAAAGAAGTGCATCGCGATTTGTTCTTCGATTCGTTCTCCGTCGGCCTGGGCGCCGCGAGCTTGGCAACGCGCAACCGCGATCGCGAGCGCGTCGGCCGCATCCCGGGTCTTGGCAAGATCTATCGCGATCAACTCGTCTACGTTGGCGCGGTCGCGCAGCGATTCTTCGAGAGCTACGTGATCGATATCAAGTTCGATCTCGATGCGGTCGTCGATGGTGTCGTTCACCACTTCGAGGGCTTGCTCGATGCGATCGTGAAGAACACGAAGATCTTCGGAGGCGAATGGATCTTCGATGCCAACGCCGAAGCGGACGATGGCAAGTTCGAGCTCGTGCCGATCGCAGGGCGGCGCGATCTATGGGCGAAGCTCGTCGGCACGATGCGCCGCGTGCCTGTCGGCATGGAGGATCTGGAAAAGCTCGGCATCGAGCATGCCCAGCCGATCGGCGGCACGAAGTTCGAGCTGACGGTTCGCAACGAAGGCACCGGTCTGCCTGCGGCGCAGGTCGATGGCGAAGAGATTCCGGCCGGCGATCACTACACGGTCGAGGTGATCGCGCGCGCGCTGCGGTTGATCGTTCCAAGCGAGCACCTCGATTCGTTCGACCCAAGCGGTCCAGTGAGCACACGCTAGGTTGCACGTGATGTGGACCGCCCTCATGGCGCGCGTGTGCGGCCGTGTAGGCGCGCGGGTTTGCGCGCTCTCGGCGCGCGGCCCAAAGCTTGCTGAACGACGCGGGCACGATGCGTTTTTCCCTCGCCGCTGTACTGCTGCTGGCAGGTTGCACTGCCGCGCCGCCAGACGATCCGATGCCGGATCCGGATCCGGGCGACGAGGATCCCGGCACCGAGCAACCCGCCGACGATTTCACCGAATCAACGCCGCCGACCGATGACGGCTACGTACCCAAGCCGCTCACGGCGACGCGGTTCGGCGTCTTCTATCAGGTCTCCAAAGACGTGCTCGACCTCTATCAGGATCAAGAGGTCGGATTGCCAAACGTCGCGAACCACGCGTGGCTGATCACGCAGAGCCACGCGACCGCGTTTGCGAGCAAAGCGCTCGCGGATCTCGTGCATCGCCGCGCGGACTTCTACTACGCGCCCGCGTTCGATATCTGGGACGCCAGCCACAACGGTTGGCTCGACGCGACCGACGCGCAGCTTCGCACGTGGGCGCATGACTTCCGCGACAAAGCGATCGCTGCGCATGCCGACCTGTTCACGTTCAACGAGACGCCGAGCACCACCGGATCGAGCGCGAACGTGCGCGCGAAAATTGCGAAGATCCTGCGCTTCATTCACGAGCCTGATGCGGTCGGTCGCCAGCTGTGGGGCGTCGTGTACATGACCGAGAAGTCCGCGACCGTCAGCTCGTGGGATTCGCCGGGCAGCGATTTCTTCCGTGCGATCGACGATACGAGTATCGCGATGGTCGTCGAGCACTATCACTCCAATGGCTTTGTCTGCACGCTGACCGAAGCCGAGCTCGCGAACCATTTCTTCGCATTCCGTCGATGGTTGGTTGCGAGTGGAGAGCCTGCAAAGTTGTCCATTGCCGCGACGAAGTACACGGTTCTGCATTCCTCACGCTTCAACGACGGTTCGAGCGGTTGGGCGGGCGGTGATTCGACGAAGACGACGCTCGCGAACTACCAGCGTGCGCTGTCGCGCATCGCGCGCGTGACGCGCATGACGGAGGGCGGCGTCAACCGGCTCTCCTTCGCGCCGACGACGACGCAGATCACATTGTTCGGTGTGCAGCCGCGCATTACCGCACTCTTCCGATGGCATTACCTGCACACCGCGGCGCAGAGCACCGAGCTGCCGTGCATCGACAGCTATGGAGGCAACTGCAGCTGCCAATAGTTACGCCCGTCCGCGTGCACGTACTCGACCGTTACCCTCATCATCAACCGAGTGCGTGCACGCGTACGGGCAACTTGCTAGCCTAGGTTCGTGCGCCTCGTTTTGGTCTTGCTTGTAGGCTGCAGCTCGACGACGAAACCGACGACGCGGCCGCCGGCACCCGTGGCGACAACCCCCGAGACGCATACGTGTGCCGATGCGGCGCTCGGTCTCGAGAACGCGACGCGCGGCGTGCGTGCGCCGGATCATGACGTGTTCGATACGCTGCGCGCGCGGTGCGCGAGTGAAACGTGGCCGTCGAGTGCGGTCGATTGCTTTGCCACGATGGCGGAAGGTGACCTCGGTCGCTGCTCGGTCGCGCTTCCCGATAAACACCGCGAGTCGCTGTTTGCGGTGCTCTCCGGTGGCGAGCCGACGCGAGCCGGCCTCGAGATCACGCGCGCGCGCCTCGCGAGCCTTCAGGTCGGCGTCTCGGAGTGCGATCAGTTCGTGCGCGCTGTCGCGACGACGTTGACGTGCGAAGCGATGCCGCTAGACACGCGCGTCCAGCTCGGCAACGAGACGGCGGATTTCTGGTCGCTGCCGACCGATCGGCTGAGTGCCGCCGACCGCCAGCGGATTGCGTCGGCATGCGGTGAGTCACTCGCGTCGTTGCAACAGCAGGCCGTCGGCTACGGCTGCATGCCGTAGTTATTCGACAAGCCCGGGCGTGACGCGCACCGGATCGTGGAGCTTCGCGCGCGCGGCGGCGTCTTCTTCGACATCGATGACGCTGCGGTTGATCTCCTCGATGAGCCCGCGCTTGCGCCGGTAATCGATGCGCGGGCGATATTTCATGCCGTCGAGCGCGCGCATCGAGCCGATGAACTCGTCGTGGTCGCGCTCCTTGCGTTCGCGGATCGCGTCGAGGTCGACATCGCTCTTGATGATGTACGGCGTGAGCATGACGAGCAGGTTCGTCTTCTTCTTGTTGTGCGTCGTGTATTTGAACAGGTGGCCGAGGATCGGGATGTCGCCGAGCAGCGGCACTTTGTCGATTTCGCGGATGTCGCGCTCCTGCATCATGCCGCTCATCACGATCGTCTGCTGATCGTGGACGAGCACGCGGGTCGTGAACGCTCGCGTGGTCCACGATGGCCCGAGCGCAGTCTGAACGCCGAGATCCTCCGAGCTCTGCGTTACTTCGAGGAGGACCGCGTCGTCGCTCGAGATGTGAGGTTTGACGTTCAGCTGCAGCAACAGGTCCTGACGATCGATGTTTGTCGTGAGCGAGCTGTTCGACGTCGGCGAGGTCGGCATCACGCCCTTCGAGTACGGCACGTTGCTGCCGACTTTGAACTTCGCCTCTTCGTTATCAACGACGAGGATGCTCGGCGCCGCGAGCACGTTCGTGCTGCCGTTATGCGCGAGTGCCTGAAATAGAACCGCGTACGACGGGATGCTCGTGCCGAGGAGCGAGCTCGAGCTCGTGAGCGCTTTGCCGATCAGGCCGCCCACGAGGCCGCTCGCGGCGGCGATCGATGACTTCTCGGGATTCGTGACATCGACCGAGCGTAGGTTCTTTGTCTGCACGCCGCCGATCGCGATCGAATTGCCGCCATCGACAGGCAGCGCACCATGCGAGCTCGAGCCGATGTAGAGATCGTTACCGACCTCGACCTCGATGATCGTCGCCTCGATGAACACTTGCCGGCGCGGCACGTCGAGCGCGCGAATCACGTCGCGGATCGCGAGGAAGTCGCGGCTCGATGACATCACGATCAGCTTGTTCGTCGGCTTGTCGCTGATGACTTTCACCTGACCTTCGAGCGTGAGCCCGTCTTTGCCGTCTTTGCTGTCTTTGCCGGCGGCCTTCGTTTGCGCTTGGGTTTGAATCGCCTCATTGAGCGTCTTCGCGAGCTCCTCGCCGACGGCGCTGCCGAGCTGGTAGACGTGAATCGTGTTGCCGCCATCGGTGTCGAGCGCGATGTCGAGGCGGTCGACGAGCGCTTTGACGCGCTCGTAGCCGGCTTCGTTGCCGGCGACGATCAACGTGTTCGTGCGATCGTCGACGAGGATCTTCGACGGTGTGCTGCTCGTCGGCGCGGCGGTCTCGCCGGGTTTCGTGGGCGCCGCCGCTGGCGACGCGAGCAGCGTGTTCAGCTTCTCCGAGAGCTTTGTCGCATCGGCGTGGATCACCGGGATCGTGTAGATGCCTTCGGTGCCGCCTGGGACATCGACGAGCTTTGCGATCGACAACATGTCGCGCACGTTGCTCGCGTAGTCCGTCATGACGAGCAGCGAGCCGACAAGCGTGACGTTGCCATCTTTGGACTTGAGCGCGGTGAACGCCTGGCGCATCGTGTCGGGCTGCGCATGCTTCGCGCGCAGTACGTAGCGCACGACGGAGTCGCCCTCGGGAGTCCCCTTCGCGAGTAGCGGCACGGTCTCGCCGACACCGGTCGCGGCTTCGACGATGCGCAGCGTCTTGCCTTTGGGCACGACCGTGTAGCCGATCGTCGAGAGCGCCGTGACGAACAGCTGATACGCCTCGGCCGGCGTCTGCGTCGCCGGCGCGATCACGGTGACCTTGCGTCCCGTGATGATCTTCGAGTCGTAGATGATCTGCTTGCACGTGAAGCCAAATGCCCACGTGATGAGCTCCTTGACGTCGATCTCCGGTTTCAGGTTGACCTGAACCGCGACCGGTTTCTTCTTGCAGTTGTACAACTGCTCCTCGTCATCGGCCCGGACGACGCGCGTCAGCAGAATCAAGACGACCAGCGTTCGCACCATGGGCATCGCGCATAACAAGCGCCGCGCCAGCGGCCAAACGAGCGGATTCACGTGCGGCGGCGCGTCGCCGCTGCCAGATGGGCAGGGTGAATCGCGTGCGGCTGCGCCGAACCGGCAAGCGCTGCCTGGACGAAGCGCCGAGTTTGCGCCAACCTCCGCGAATCCATCGGAGGTTCTGTCATGGCTGACGTCTTTATTTACGATGCCGTTCGCACGCCGCGCGGTCGCGGCAAGGCCGGCAAGGGCGGCCTATCGAACATTCACCCGCAAGAGCTGCTCGCGCAGACTCTCAATCATCTCGCCGAGCGTAAGCGGCTCGACAAGAACCTCGTCGAGGATCTTGCCGTCGGCTGCGTGACGCAGGTGAAGGAGCAGGGCGCCTGCATCGCGCGCGTTGCGCTGATCGCGGCCGACTGGCCCGAAGATGTGACGGGCTTCACGATCAATCGCTTCTGCGGCTCGGGCCTCGAAGCGGTCAATTCGATCGCCGCGAAGATCGGCGCCGGCTTCATCGAAGGTGGCATCGGCGGCGGTGTCGAATCGATGTCGCGCGTGCCGATGGGCTCCGACAACGCGATGCTCGACGGTCTCAACGAGAAGCTGCGCAAGCGGCTATTCCTCGTGCCGCAGGGCATCTCGGCCGATCTGATCGCGACGCGCGAAGGTTTCTCGCGCGAAGACGTCGACAAGTTCGCACTCGCGAGCCAGCAGAAGGCAGCGCGCGCGATCGAAGGCAAGCGCTTCGACAACTCGCTGTTCGGCGTCAAGAACGATGACGGCTCGGTCGCGCTTACGCGCGATGAGCATCCGCGCGCCGACACCACGCTCGAGTCGCTCGGCCAGCTCAAGCCGGCATTCGAACAGCTCGGTGGCACGGCGATGGGCCCGAACGGTGAGACCGTCGATCAGCTCGCGCTGCAGCGCTACTCGGAGACGAAGAAGATCGACCACGTTCACACGGCCGGCAACTCGTCGGGCATCGTCGATGGTGCTGCGGTCGTGCTGATGGGCTCGGCCGAGTTCGGCAAGAAGGCAGGCCTCAAGCCGCGCGCGCGGATCCGTTCGATGGCGACGGCGGGCGCGGAGCCCGTGATCATGCTGACCGCACCGGCGCCAGCATCGGCGAAGGCGCTCAAGAAGGCCGGCATGCAGGCGAAGGACATCGACCTGTGGGAGATCAATGAAGCGTTCGCCGTCGTGCCGCTGCAGACGGCGCGCACGCTCGGCATCGATCTCGATCGCGTGAACGTCAATGGCGGCGCGATCGCGCTCGGTCACCCACTCGGCGGAACCGGCGCGATCCTGCTCGGCACGGCGCTCGACGAGCTCGAGCGGGCGAACAAGTCCACCGCGCTGATCACGCTCTGCATCGGCGGCGGCATGGGCATCGCGACGATCATCGAGCGCGTGTAGACTCGCGCAGGTGCGCGTCACCTGCCTTGTCATTTGTCTCATTAGCTGCTCGCGCAACCCGACGGTGATTCCACCGTCATCGCCGGCGGCGCAGCCGCAAGAACCGCCCCCAGCGGCAAACGTCAGCGAGCAGCCTCCGGCCGCCGCGCAAGAAGCGCCGAGGCCATCGGGACCGCCACCGATCTACACGCTCGAAGAAGCGCTCGCGGATGCGCTCGCCAGCCCGCTGACGTACGTCGGTACCGGCGACTGGACCGGCATCGCGCGCATCAAGGCGTGCGCGTACCGCAACGACCGCGTCTTCGTGGTCAACGTCTACTGCACGATCCCCAAGGAGATGAACGCGGTCGGCATTGCGGTGCTATCGCCAAAGCGCGGCCGCGTTTACTTCTACGGCGAAGCGAAGAAACCGATCAGCACGCTGAAGCGCCACGAGTACTTCACGTTCCTCGGCGAGGCTGAACAGTTGGATGCACGAGTGCCGTCGCTCGACCTCGCGTTCACGCTCGATCAACTGCGCGCGTGGGATGGCAAACGCTACAAGGTGTTCGCTCCCGCGTGCTCGGTCGGCACCGAGCTCAAGAAGCAACAAGCGAGCTGCGTGAGCGATCTCAAGCCGCAAACCGATGCGTGGGTCGGCAAGAACAAGCCGTTCGTCGACGAGCCGCCGGGCGATTGGTACAAGCTCGTCAAGGAGCTGCGCGAGCGCGCGCAGAAGGACGGCAAGTCGGTCAGCAAGCCAGGCGGTTGAGTGGTAGTTTGCTCTCGTGCATCGCTGGGTCGTCCTGCTGGTGCTCGCGGCGTGTGAGGCGCCTGTCGAGCCGGATGCAGTGCCGCCGCTCTGGGTGTACCCGCCCGCGGTAGCGGCGTGGCCACTCGGCGAGGTGACGGCGACGATCGGGCGCAGTCAGCCGCCGCAATACGTGATGCGCGAAGGCGTGAGCGGCAAGCTGACGACGCCGCTGCGGTTACCGACGCTGTGGGCGGTGCCCGGCGACGGCGCGGCGCGCGCGGCCGTGTACGGGCTCGCGGGCGATGCGCCCGCGGTGGAGCTCATCGACATCGATGCCGGCACGATCACGTGGCGCGATACGACGACGTGCGCCGGGCCGATCGTCGGTGTTAGCGAGACGACGATCGTGTGCGCCGGCGCAGACGGCACGACGGGCCTTGGCCTCGATGGCAAGCGGCGCTGGCGCAACCAAGATGCATTTATCGCGATGACGGAGGAACGCGTCGTGATCGCCTCCGGCGGCGAGGCGTTGATCCTCGATGCGGACACTGGCAACGAGCTCGCGCGCGTGAAGTTGCCGGTGCCAGCGCCGCCGCGTGCACCAGCGGTGCGGCCTGCGCGCGCTCCGCTGCGTCCCGGCGCAGCGCGTCCCGGCGCACCGCGTCCCGTTGCAGCGCCGCCGCTGATGCCGATCGCAGTCGAATCGATCATGGCGAGCTGCGGCGATGCGGGCCGCGAGCTGTTCGCGTATGGCGCCGATGGTCGGCTCGTGCGAATCGCCGAAGCGCCCGGTGGGCCGCGCATCGCATGGGCGACGCCTGTCGCGACGATTGGATCACTCGAAGCGTGCGACGGTCCGAGCGTACTCGTGACGACGATGGGTGATGGCGGCACGACACTTGTCTCGCTCGCGCGCGATAGCGGCAAGGTGCTCGGCACGCTGGGCGGCGTGCGCGGCGTGTGGCCCGCGCGCGACGGCAGTGCGCGACTCGAGGTCGCGACGAATACGGGCGTTGCTGTGTGGGGGCGCGAGCTCGTCGCGCCGCCGGAGCCGACGGCATTGCCCGCGCTCGGCGAGCTGCTCGCGAAGCGCGGCGAGCGGCGACTCGTGCGCGCGACGCCACTGACTGCGGTGCTGCTCGACAAGCGCGGCGTGCAGGCGTACGTGCCGCTCGCTCAGCTCGGTGCGGCGCTCGGCGATCGCACGCTCGTCGCCGCGAGCTGGCTCGGTTCACCGGGCGAGAACGTGCATCGCATCGCGATCCCGCCGCGGTATGCGCGCGGGTTGCGCGTGCCGGCGGCGCCAACGCCCGTCGCCGTGACGGCGGAGCTTCGCGATCTGCCGGCCGTTGTCGACGTCGATGCGAACGCGGCGATCGCGAAGCCCGATAGCGGCAAGCACGCGGTGCTCGCGATGACACTCGATCCACTCGACGCAAACGTTGGCTATGCGGCGATGCTCGAGGAAGCGGAGAACGAAAAGACCGGCGGTGGCGTCGCACGCTTTGATCTCGCAGCGCGCGCATGGACTTGGTACCGGAGCGATGGCTGCGGTCCCGGCGCGCCGATCGCGCTTGCCGCGTCGCGAACGTTTCTCGCGTGCGCTGCGCGCAGCGGCAAGACAGCGAGCGTCTACGCGACGACGCGCGAGGGCAGTCCGCTGTGGCAATGGCGCGGCGACAACGTCGATGCGATCGCCGCGGCAGTGGACATCGTGCTCGTGTTCGATGCCGATCGCCTGCACGTGCTCGATGGTCGCGATGGCAGCTACCTCGCGAGCTACGCGAGCGACGATGGCGCCGCGATGCGCGCGGCGATACTCGATATCGGCGGCATGCCGCTCGTCGTGATGTATCAGCGCGGTCGCGTCGTCGCGCGCCTGCCGCGCGTCGATATGGTGCCGGCCTGGACGATCGCCGTTGCCGGCGTCGTGCGCGGACTCGTGCCGGCAGGTGATGGCGTGCTCGTCGAGCTCGAGGATGGAGACGCGTATCGCATCGACGCTCGCACCGCTGCGCCGGTCGCCGTTGCGGGCATCGATCTCACGTGGAGCGCGAGCGGCAATGTGATCGTGGGCCAGGCGTCGGGCGGGCCGGTGCCGCAACCGAAGCCAAAGCCGGTGGGGCCTGTGCGGCCGCGCGCGCCGGTCGTCGTGAGGCGCGGCCCGCCACCGCCGCCGCGCGACCCAAATGGTCCGCCGGTCTTGCCGAAGGCATGGCCGGCACCGCCACCGATGCCGGCGAGCTGGCAACTGACGCTCTACGAGCTGACCGGTGGGCTACGTGCGCGCAACGATTATGCGCTCGCGCCGCCGATCACTCCCGCGACGCAACGCGCGCCGGGCGAGACCCCGATCGTCGTGCAGTCGGGGCCGGGGCTGCGCGACGTGCTCGTGCTCGATCCAAAGGCAGGCGATCCGCTGCGGCGCGTTCACTTACCGGATGATGCCGCGCCAGGCCTGGCTTTCTCGACGATCGTCGACGGTAAACCGGTCGTTGGAACGCTGCTCGCGAACCCCCTACGAGTCGTGGTGTTTTAACGGCGGTTCGCTGATATACATCCGGGGATGGCCCTCCCGCTTCGTGCTGCACTGCGTTCCGCCGGCCGCTTCGTCGCCAAAAATCCCACGACCATGCTGAGCATGGCGCGCCACGCGCTCGGCATGCGGATCGCCGTGCCGCTCGATGCCTTGCGTTGGTTCATCGCGAACACGCCGCCGTCCAAGAAGGCGCCGCAGGATGTGACGATCACGCCGCGCCCACCCGCGATCGGCATCGGCGCAACGGTCGATCTCATGGGCACGACGGTGCGCGCCGGCGCGTCGATCCGCGTCGATCAGATCGAGGTCGGCGATGAGAAGTTCAAGGTCTGGCTTCGCCTCTCCGATGTCACGATGAAGGTCCTCGGCGAGAGCGCGACGCCGGTCGCCGGTCTCATCAAGTCGGGCGCGCTCGATCTCAGCAAGCCCGGCAACCTCGCCAAGTTCATGCCGAAGAAATCGCCGGTGCTCGTCGAGGCGCACGACGATGTCATCGTGCTCGACCTCATGCAGGATCCGAAGATCGCCGCGAACGTGCGCGTGCGCGGCATCCTCGGCACGCTGACGCCTGTCGTGCAGGTGTCGAGCCTGTCGACCGAGGGCGATATGTTGATCATGCAGCTGCGTGCGAGCCCGTTTGGTTTGCCGCGTGCGCTCAATGCTGCGCGTCAACTCGCAGCAGGATAGCTCCGACAAGGCAGCTCGCTATCGCGAGCTCTTGCCGGAGCTGGCCGCGCTCGTCGACGGCGAGCCCGACCTCATCGCGAATCTCGCGAACGTAACGGCGTTACTTCGTGAGCGCGTTTCGAGCGCGAGCTGGATCGGGTTTTACGTGCGGCGTGGCGACGAGCTCGTGCTCGGTCCGTTTCAAGGCAAGGTCGCGTGCGTGCGCATCGCGCTCGGTCGCGGCGTGTGCGGCACCGCAGCCGCCGAGCGGCGCACCGTGATCGTGCCCGACGTCAACTTGTTTCCGGGACACATCGCGTGCGATGCCGGATCGCGCAGCGAGATTGTCGTTCCGATCATCCGCGCGGGCGAGGTCGTCGCGGTACTCGATGTCGACAGCTACGAGCTCGCCGCGTTCGACGAGCTCGATGCCGCGGGGCTTCAGCCGGTCGCCGAGCTCGTCGCGAAGCTCGCATGGTGAAGTACGTCGCGTTGCTCGCGTGCTTGCTCGCGTGTCGCGATTCCCAGCGCGCGAAGCCCAAAGACAGCGCGCCGCTCGACGCTGCCGTCGTCGTCGATGCCGCGGAAGAAGAGGTCGATGCCGGCAAACCCGACGAGCCTGCCGAGCCCGTCGCCGATCCGGGCAAAGCGATCGCGGATCTCGATGCCGTGCCCGCATGGGAAGCTGTCGTCGATCGCGCGCATTATCTGGCGCGCCGCGGTCAGCACGGTGTCGTGTTCGGCACGCTCGGCCCCGCGCTCGAGGGCGAGTTGATGTGGCTCGTCGATGACAGCGAAGGCAACGGCGCGCTCGCGATTCGCGTGATGCTCGGCAAGCTCACCGCGAACGAAGGCGATCGTGTCGCGCTCGGCGGCGCGTGGGCGCTCGACGATTCGAAGCACTATTACTGGAAGGTCGATCAGCTCACGCCACTGCCGCCGGCAGCGAAGAGCGATTTGACGGAGCCGCCATCTGCGCCGGGTCACGAGATCGCAACAGGTCCGTTGCCGCAGGGTGCACGCACGATCTCGGTCGCGAAGGATGGCGACGTCGTGTACTTCCAGCTCGTCGGCAAACCGCCGGCGACCGATGGCGAGGGTTGGCCGATCGGCGATCAGCTCGGCTCGCCCGTCATCGCGCTACTCAACTTGCCTGGCGAGCGGCCGAGCTTTGGCGGTCAGGATTTCCGCACGCCCGACGAGCGCTGGCACTTGAAGCGTGGCCAGACGTATTGGCTGCGCATCGGCAAGATCCGTCGTTTCAAGCCCGACAAGCCGGCGACGATCAACGCGCGCACCGCACCGGTGCAGCTCAAATAGCGCGACGACGTCGGCGCAGCGCCGGTAACACGATCACCGCCGCGGCGAACGATGAGCTCGGCGTCGCTTGCGCGCCGCAACAACCGGCGCGTGCCGAACGCAGCGAACGAACACGCGGCGCGGGGCGCGTGCCTGCGGCAGATGCGGCCGGCGCTTCGGGATCGACGACCGCTTTGCAATTCGCATCAAGCGAGAGCACGAGCGGGCCTGCGCCGGGCGCGACGGTGACCTTGCACGCGTTGCCATCGCGCCGCGCGCTGACGAGCGCGTTGCCGTCGAGGATGATGTGCGTACCCGCCGGCGCGCTGTACGTCAGCGGTCCGGTGCCCGCCGCGGACCGCCAGATCACGGTCGCGTCGCGTACGCCGCCTAGTTGGACGCCTTGCCAGCCGCTGCCGGAGAGCGGCGTTGCGCTCGCGGGTGCGCGTTTGCCATCGGTTGCGCTGATGAGATGAACCGCGAGCGGGCGCGGGCCGGCGATCTGCACGCGATAGTCCGTGACGGGAAACC